>Ga0209587_1000211_pt1 | contig 28936 bp, 24 predicted proteins | sample NGEPerD_2_FD_184512 | JGI IMG/M metagenome (GOLD analysis project Ga0209587, IMG submission 184512) | Arctic peat soil microbial communities from the Barrow Environmental Observatory site, Barrow, Alaska, USA - NGEE PermafrostL1-D... | ecosystem: Environmental > Terrestrial > Soil > Wetlands >...
GACCGGTACGCGCATCACCTTCGTGCCGTCACCGGCGACCTTCACCAATATCGAGTTCGATTACGGGACGCTCGAACATCGCCTGCGCGAGCTGGCCTTCCTCAACTCGGGCGTGCGCATCATTCTGTCGGATCATCGCGGCGTCGAGCCGAAGACCGAGGAGCTGTATTACGAGGGGGGCTTGCGCGCCTATGTGAAGTACCTCGACCGCACCAAGCACCCGCTCATCACCGAGCCCGTGATGGTCGAGAAGACCCAAGACGGCATCACCGTCGAGGCGGCATTGTGGTGGAACGACAGCTACCACGAGAACGTGTTGTGCTTCACCAACAACATCCCGCAGCGCGACGGCGGCACGCATCTGGCGGGTTTCCGCGCGGCGCTGACCCGCACCGTCAACACCTACGCCGCCGAGTCCGGCATCGCCAAGAAAGAGAAGGTGGCGCTGACCGGCGACGATGCGCGCGAGGGACTGACTTGCGTGCTTTCGGTCAAAGTGCCCGACCCGAAATTCTCCAGCCAGACCAAGGACAAGCTCGTGTCCTCCGAGGTGCGGCCGGTGGTCGAGAGCGTGATGGCGCAGGCCTTCTCGCAATGGTTCGAGGAGAATCCGGGCGAGGCGCGCAACATCGTGCAGAAGATCGTCGAGGCTGCGGCGGCGCGCGAGGCCGCACGCAAAGCGCGCGACCTCACAAGGCGCAAGGGCGCGCTCGACATGGCCTCGCTGCCGGGCAAGCTTGCCGACTGCCAGGAGCGTGACCCCGCCAAGTCCGAGCTGTTCCTGGTCGAGGGCGATTCCGCCGGCGGCAGCGCCAAGCAGGCGCGCGACCGTGCCTTTCAGGCTGTCCTCCCGTTGCGCGGCAAGATTCTCAACGTGGAGCGCGCGCGCATCGACAAGATGCTGTCCAGCGCGGAGATCGGCACGCTGATCACGGCGCTCGGCACCGGCATCGGCGATGAATTCAATCTCGACAAGCTGCGCTATCACAGAATCATCATCATGACGGACGCCGACGTGGACGGCTCGCATATCCGCACGCTGCTGCTCACCTTCTTCTATCGCCAGATGCTGTCTTTGATCGAGGCGGGCTATCTCTACATCGCCCAGCCGCCGCTCTACAAAGTGAAGCGCGGCAACTCGGAGCGCTATCTCAAGAACGAGACGGACCTCGAGGATTATCTGATCGGCGAAGGGCTCGTGGACGCGGTGCTGTTGACCGGCGACGACGCCGCGCGCGGCGGCGGGGATCTGCGCGACATCGTCGAGACGGCGCGCAAGGTCACGTCGGTCCTCAAAGGCCTGCATAATCGCTATCCGCGTTTCATCATCGAGCAGGCGGCGATCGCCGGGGTGCTCAATCCGAAATTCCTCAAGGACGCCAAGCAGGCGCAAGAGGCGGCCGCCTATATTGCCAAGCGCCTCGATGCGCTGGCCGAAGAGACCGAGCTGGGCTGGCACGGCGAGGCGCTGCCGGAGGGTGGTATGCGCTTCTGGCGCGAGCTGCGCGGCGTCATGGAATCTCACCTGATCGACGGGCCGTTCATCGCGTCGGCCGATGCGCTCAAGCTCGATCAGTATGCCGCCCATCTCCAGGAGGTCTACGCCAAGGCCGCGACGCTGAAGCGCAAGGACACGACGCTCGCCGTGCATGGCCCGACCGACCTCCTCAATTCGGTGATGGAGACCGGACGCAAGGGCTTGTCGCTGCAGCGCTACAAGGGACTCGGCGAGATGAACCCCCTTCAGTTGTGGGAGACCACGCTCGATCTCGACACCCGCACCATCCTCCAGGTGAAGATCAAGGAAGGCGAGGACGCCGACGACGTCTTCTCGCGGCTGATGGGCGACGTGGTCGAACCCCGGCGCGAGTTCATCCAGGAAAATGCGCTGCAAGTCGCCAATCTGGACGTGTAACGCCGCACCCGCCCTATTCCTTAACGCTGTGGCAAGGCGCAATCCCTAGGGTTTCCCCTTGAAGAGCTTCGCGCGCCGGCATTCATGCCGTCCGCACGGCTCGCTTCGCAGTTCAGTCTTGGGGCGTCATCGATGGCAGGGGTGCGACGGAGCGCAAAGCCGCGAGCAAAGTCCGGCAGTGCCAAGCGGCGCGTGGAGCCGGGGTTCGGCGCAAGGCGCCGTCCGCCGTCGAAGAGGCGGCCTCAGGCGCGGCACAAGGGCCGGCTGTGGCGCCTGAAGCGCGCGATCAAGCGGCATCCGATCGCCTTCAAGGTCCTGCGCTTCGGCCTGCTTGCGTCCATTTGGGGCACCATCGTGCTCGGCGGGGCAGTGGTCTACTTCATCGCCCAGGTCCCCGATCCGCTCCTGGCCACGCTCGACGACCGTCCGCCGAACGTCACCATCCTCGCCGCCGACGGCACCGTGCTCGCCGAACGTGGCTTGCGCCGCGGCCATGTGCGCGTCGACGCCCTGCCGCCCCATCTCATCAAGGCGGTGACGGCGACCGAGGACCGGCGGTTCTACCACCATTTCGGCATCGACCCGATCGGGCTCGTGCGCGCCACCTACCGAAACATCAAGGCCGGCACCGTGGTCGAGGGTGGCTCGACCATCACCCAGCAGCTCGCCAAGAACCTGTTCCTCAAGCCGGACCGCACGATCACCCGCAAGCTGGAAGAGCTGATCTACGCCGTGTGGCTGGAGCAGCGCTTCTCCAAGGACGAGATCCTCGAGCTCTATCTCAACCGGGTCTATTTCGGCGGCGGCACCTACGGGGTGGAAGCCGCGGCGCGGCACTATTTCGGCAAGTCGGCGCGCGCGGTCAGCCTGCCCCAAGCGGCGCTGCTCGCGGGGCTCCTCAAGGCGCCGTCCCGCTACGCGCCGACGCGAAGCGTGAAGCTCGCCAGCGCGCGGGCCGACGAGGTGCTCGAGAACATGGTGGAGGCCGGTTTCCTCACGGAGGCCGAGGCCCGCAACGCCGGACGACAGCCGCTCAAGCTCCGCGCCAAGGGCGACGAGACCGGATACCCCTACGCCGTCGATTGGGTGGCGGAACTGCTCCCGGAATATGTCGGTGAGCACGAGGGCGACCTCATCGTCGACACCACGATCGATGCCAAGCTTCAGCGAGCCGCGCAAGAAAAGCTTCGCCACCTGCTCGATACGGAAGGCCAAGAACTCCGTGCCGGCGAAGGCGCCGTCGTGGTGCTCGACCCGTTGGGCGGCGTGACGGCCTTGGTCGGCGGCCGGTCCTACCGCGCGAGCCCGTATGACCGCGCGCTCAAGTCGCTCAGGCAGCCGGGCTCGGCGTTCAAGCCGTTTGTCTATCTGGCGGCGCTCGAAAGTGGCTACACGCCGGACTCCATCGCCTATGACCGCGCGGTCAATATCGGCGGCTGGTCGCCCCACAACTACACCAACACCTACCGGGGCCAGGTCACGCTCAGGGAGAGCATGGCGTATTCGCTCAACACCGTTGCCGCCCGGCTCACCTCAGAGGTCGGCGCCTGGCGGGTGGTGCGCACGGCGCGGCGGCTCGGCATCAGTTCCAAACTGCATGCGCAGCCGTCGATCGCGCTCGGCACGGCCGAGGTGACGCTGCTGGAGCTTGTCGGTGCTTACGCCCCATTCGCCAACGGGGGGCAACGGGTACTGCCGCATGTCATCACCCGCGTCCGCAACGGGGACGGCAAGGTGCTCTACCGGCGCCGCCACTCGACCACGGGCCGGGTGGTGGCGCTGCATTATGTCGGCGCCATGAACGACATGCTGAACACGGCGCTGGTGCGCGGCACGGGCAAGCGGGCGGCGATCCCCGGACACGTGGCCGCCGGCAAGACCGGCACGACGCAGAACTCCCGCGATGCCTGGTTCGTCGGCTATACAGCGCACTACGTGGCAGGCGTGTGGATCGGCAATGACGACGGCTCGCCCATGCGGAAAGTGACGGGCGGCACGCTCCCGGCCGAACTGTGGCACGACATCATGGTCACCGCTCATGAGGACAAGCAGCCGCTCCCTCTTCCCGGCACGCGCACCCCGCGGCGGCTGCAAGACACCATCGCCGCCCGGCTGCCAAGCAGCGACTCGGGAGCGGACAATCAGGATGTCCAAGACCAGCCCTTCTATCAGCGTGTGCTCGGGATTTTCAGCGGCGGCTAGGCAGGCGCGCGCTACTCGATGCTGGCCTTGGGCGACGAACCCTCAAAGAACAGCGGCATCTGCTCCGCTCCATAGCTGTGCAGGCTCGAGCCGTGCTTGCTCAGCCAGGTCCGCGCCTCCTCCTGGCGCGGCATGGTGCGGGCGACGAGCGCCCAGAACCGCGGCCCATGGTTCATGTGGGCGAGATGGGCGACCTCGTGCGCGGCCAGATAGTCGAGCACGAAGGGCGGCGCGAGCACGAGCCGCCAAGAGAAGGACAGCGCGCCCATCGTCGAGCACGATCCCCAGCGCGTGGTCTGATCGCGCACGAAGATGCGCTTCGGAGTCAGGTTGAGGCGCTTGGCGTGCTGGTCCACCCGCAGCTTGAGATCGAAATGGGCTTGACGCTTCAGCCAGTCCAGCAGCCGCCGGGGCGCATGTTCCTCGACGCCGGAGACATGGAGGCGCGGCAGCCGCCGGACCGCCACGCGTGCGCCGGCCGGCCAGGCGGGCGCGGCCTTCGCGTCTTCCGGCTCCTCGACCCACACCACGCCGCGCCGGCGCACCGAGCCGGCAAAACGCAGAACATGGGCGAGCCCGCGCAACGGAATGATGGCGCCGTCGGTGAAGGGGACGGGCTCGGGGAGGCCGGCGACACGCTCCTTCAGCCAATCGAGATGGCGCGACAGGAACTCGTCGGCGTCGGCGAAGCTTGAATAGACCGGCATGGTGAGAACGGCGCCGCGGCGAGCCTCACTCACCTGCAGACTGAAGCGCCGCGCGCGCGCGCTGCGCCGCAGCAGCATGGGGATTTCCAGCCCCCGGATCTTGACCTCTATGGTCTCTCCGCGCCCGAGATTGAGCCGCTTCAGCATGCCATGCTCCCTACCACTGTACTTTCAGGGCCACCGAATCTGAGGGCCTACAGTAGCACAGGGATTTGCGGGAACGCTCGCCTCTGCTTTAGGCAGCGCGGCCGAAAGCCCGGGCCAGGACGCCTCTGCGGCGCTCGTGGGCCCGTAGAAAAGCCCGGATTTCCGGCAAAATCTCGGACCGGAAGCGCCTTCCATTAAAAACGCCGTAATGGCCTACATCCGGCTGCAGATGGTGGGCGCGCATCGCGTCCGGGAGGTTGCTGCACAAAGTTTGTGCAGCTTCCGTCTGGCCGATCCCCGAAATGTCGTCCTTCTCACCCTCCACGGTCATCAGGGCCACCCGATGGACCTTGCTCGGGTCGACGGCCACGCCGTGGTGGAGCATTTCGCCCTTGGGCAGCTTGTGCTCGAGGAAGACGGTCTCGATGGTCTGCAGGTAGTACTCCGCCGTGAGGTCCATGACAGCCAGGAACTCATCGTAGAATTCACGATGCTTGCCGGCCGAGTCGCCGTCGCCGCGGATGAGGTTGTGAAAGAGATCGCGGTGCGCAGTCATGTGGCGATCGAGGTTCATGCCCATGAAGCCCGAGAGCTGCAAGAAGCCCGGATAGACCTCCCGCATCACGCCGGGATACGGCCACGGCACCTGGGTGATGACGTTTTGGCGGAACCAGCTCAGCGGCTTGTCCTCGGCGAAGCGATTGACCGCCGTGGGGCTCTGGCGCGCATCGATCGGCCCGGCCATGAGGACCATGGAGCGGGGCACCGCGCGATCATGCTTCGCCTCCATCAGCGAGACCGCGGCGAACACCGGCACGGTCGGCTGACAAACCGCCATGACATGCACATTTCCCCCGAAAAACCGCAGAAACTCGATGATGTAATCGATGTAGACGTCGAGGTCGAACGGGCCTGCGTCGCGCGGTATGAAGCGCGCGTCCTGCCATTCGGTGACATAGACGTCGTGATCGGGAAGCAGATCGCGCACCGTGCCCCGCAGAAGCGTGGAGAAATGCCCTGCCATGGGCGCGACGACCAGAACCTTGGGATCGTTGCGCTGCTGTGCGGCCGGCAGGTCGCGCTCGAAGTGCACTAGATTGCAAAAGGGCTTGGTGATGAGCGTGCGCTCGCGGACCGCCACGGGGCGGCCGGCCACCTCAACCTCATCGATGTCCCAGGTCGGCTTGCGGTAGCGCCGGGTCGAGCGCTCGAACAGTTCGAGCGCGGCCGCGGCCCCACGGCCAAGCGCCGTATGGGAGGCCGGGTTCAGGGGATTTCGAAACAGGAGCCTATAGACGTCCGCCGCCGCCCGTGCGGGGCGCAGCGCAGCCTGGTTCAGCTCGTATAGATGATAAAGCATTGAAGCCTCCGACTCAGACGCATCATAATGCTGCATCGCGGAATCACATGGTGATTTTATGCTGCAGTGCAATGACACCTTGCCGCAGGAGCATCCGCCGCGCGTCTATAGGTAGCGGCGCAGAGTCTCGGTCATCTTGGAAGCCGGTGTGCCGTAAGGGATGTGGGTGATGTACTCGCCGTCGGGACCCATAAGGTAAACAAGAGCTGAATGGTCGATACTGTAATTGTCGCCCGTCTTGTCGTCCTGAAACTTTGAGTAGGACACGCGATAAGCCTTGGCCGCCTTGGCGATGGCCTCGGGCGAGCCGGTCAGCCCCACGAAATTGGGGCCGAAATTCTCCACATAGGCTGTCACGGCTTCTGGCGTGTCGCGTTCGGGATCGAGCGTAATAAATATGGGGACGACTTTGTCCGCGTCGCTCCCCAGCCCGTCCAAGGCTGCCGCCATGACCTGCAATTCCGCCGGGCAGATGTCCGGGCAGTGGGTGAAGCCGAAGAACACCAGCATGTGGCGCCCCCGGAACTCCTGATCGGTGACGGTCTTGCCGTCCTTGCCAACAAGGGTGAAGGGACCGCCGACCAGCGCCTTGCCGCTCGTGGTCACACGCTGGCCCCGCATGTCGGTGTTGAGAATCAGAATGGCGGCACCGACAAGCGCTCCGAGAAGAAAGCCGCCGACAATGACCAGGAGAAATGGACGTCGCATTCGCTATTCACCAAGTTGCAGCAGCGTGCCGTTGACCCGGGCACGGCTCAAGAACCAGCTGAACGTGGCATAGCCTATCGCCAGATAGACCGCGTTCAGCGCTAAGGCCCACCAGAGCTCCATCGGATCGAAGGTATGGTGGAGGAGGATGGACCGCATGCCCTCAAATACATGCGTCGGCGGCAGCGCGAGCGCAACCGGCTGAAGCCAATCGGGCAACACCGACACCGGATAATACACGCAGCAAATGGGCAGCAGCAGAAAGGCGAGCGACCAGGCCAGTTCCTCGGCGCCGAGCCCATAGCGCAAGATCACCCCGGCGGAGATCAAGCCCAGCGACCAGCTCGTCAGCACGAGCACGCAGAAGAAGGCGGCAAGCGGCAGTCCGAGGCTGAGCAGATTGAAGCCAAAGATGAAATAGGCGGCGATCGCGACCGGCACCATGCTGACGCCGAGCCGAATGATGCTCCATAGGCTTAAGGCGGCGACGAGCTCGTACGGCCGCAACGGGCTCGTCAGCAAATTGCCGAGATTGCGCGACCACATCTCCTCGATGAAGGTCGTGGAGAAGCCGATCTTCGAGCGGAACAGAATATCCCACAGCAGCACCGAGCCGATCAGCACGCCGGCGGCCTGGGCGTAGGTGTTCGAGGTCTCGGCCAGATATTTCTGCAGGAAGCCCCAGGTGAGCATCTGGAGAAACGGCCAGTAGATGAGCTCCACCAGGCGGACGCCCGAACTGCGCAGCAGATAGACGTAGCGATGGACCAGCGCCACCACACGCCGGAGCGATGCGGATACGCCGCTCGGTGGCAGCAGGACGGGTTCGACCCCGCTCATCGGCGGATGCGCGCTCATGACGCTTTCCGTGTCTCTTCCGGCTCGGCGTCCGGCGCCGGATGCCTAGGCTTGGGTGCGGGCCGGGCGTGGCCGCGCACGACATCGAGAAACACGTCTTCGAGTGTGTCCTTGCCGTAGCTTTCGATGAGCGCTCGCGGTGTCTCGTCCTCGATGATGCGTCCCGCGTCCAGCAAAATGACGCGATCGGCGAGGCGCTCGACCTCGGCCATGTTGTGGGAGGCGAGCAGCACCGTGGCGTTGCGCTCCCGCGCATACTCTTTCAGCTTGTGCCGGATCCAGTCGGCAGTGTCGGGGTCGAGCGAGGCGGTGGGCTCGTCGAGCAATAACAACTCCGGCGCATTGAGCAGCGCCTTGGCGAGACCCACCCGCGTCTTCTGGCCGGCGGAGAGCTTGCCGGTCGGGCGATCGAGCAGCGTCTCAATCTGCAGATGCTCGGCGACATAGGCAATGCGCTCGGCCGCGTTAGCAATGCCGTAGAGGCCCGCGTAGACGGTGAGATTCTGCTTCACCGTGAGCCGCGCGGGCAGGTCGACATAGGGGCTCTGGAAGTTCAGCCGCTGGGCCACGTCGTAACGATTGCGGCTCATATCGGCGCCGAACACCCGGACTTCGCCCGCACTGGGCATGATAAGCCCCAGCAGCATGGCGATGGTCGTGGTCTTGCCGGCGCCGTTGCCGCCGAGCAAAGCCACGGTCGAGCCGGCCTCGATGGTAAAGCTAATGTGATCGACGGCGGTGACGGCGCCGTAGTGCTTGGTGAGGCCGCGCACCATCACGGGCAAGCTTGCGGGATCGCGGCCCGCGGCGTCTTCTTCCTGCAAATTGGCACTGACGTCGTTCATTTGCCTTGCGCTGCGCGTCCGCTTTGTCGGAATTATGGCTCACCGCCACGTGTTAGGGTTCACCTATGGCCGCCCTCGACAATAGTCAAACCGCCCGCCCCGCCGTCGTGCCGGAATGGTTGCGCGCTGGCGACAGCCGCTTGCGGCTGCAGACCATCGTCAGGCTTCGCTGGCTCGCCGTGCTCGGCCAGAGCATCACGGTGGTCGGCGCCTATTGGGGGCTCGGCATCGACCTGCCGATCGGCGGCTGCTTCGCGGTGATCGCGCTGTCGGCCTGGCTGAACGTGGCCTTGCGCATCCGCTTCCGCGCGAGCCAGCGTTTGAAGGCCAACTATGCCTTCATCATGCTCGGCTATGACATCCTTCAGCTCGCCGCCCTGCTCTATCTCACCGGCGGGCTGGAGAATCCCTTCGCCTTCCTGCTCATTGCGCCGGTCACCGTGTCCGCCTCGACGCTTCCCTTGCGGATCACCGTGGCGCTCGGCGTGCTGGCGATCGGCGCGGCGACAGTGCTCACCAGCTTTCATCATCCGCTCCCTTGGTTCAGTCAGTCCAGCCTCATCCTGCCATTTCCATATGTGATGGGCGTCTGGGCGGCGGTGGTCGCGGGCATCCTGTTCATCGGCTTCTATTCATGGCGCACGGCCGAGGAAGGACGGCGCATGGCCGAAGCGCTCGCCGCCGCCGAGATGGTGCTCGCCCGTGAACAGAAACTATCGGCGCTCGACGGACTTGCCGCCGCGGCGGCGCACGGGCTTGGCACGCCGCTGGCCACCATCGCGGTCGTCACCAAGGAGCTATTGCGCGACGCGAAGGACGCCGATCCGCACTATGACGATCTGCTTCTCCTGCGGGCGCAGGCCGAGCGGTGCCGCGATATCCTGAAAGAGCTCGCCGGCCGCGGCGAGGAACTCGACATCATCGTCTCGCGCATGCCCGTCAGCCACCTGATCGAGGAGGTGGTCGAGCCGCACCGTCTGATGGCCGTCCCCATCGAGGTCAGGACCGGGCCGCTCGTCGAGCCGGGCAGCGATGCGGCCCGGGAGCCGGTGACGCAACGCAATCCGGGCGTCATCTATGGCCTCGGCAATCTCGTGGAGAACGCCATCGACTTCGCCGCGACCAAGGTCGAGGTCGATGCCCACTGGTCGCAAGACGAGGTTCGCATCGTCATCGCCGATGACGGCGAAGGCTTCCCGCCTCATGTGCTCGAGCAGCTTGGCGAGCCCTTCGTCACCACGCGGCCCGGCGAAAGCTGGGGCGAGGAGCAGCCGGACGAGCATATCGGCATGGGGCTTGGCTTCTTCATCGCCAAGACGTTGCTCGAACGGTCCGGCGCTCAACTCGAGCTGGCCAACCGGTCCGAGCCGACCGGCGGCGCCGTGGTGACGGTGGTCTGGCCGCGGGCGAAGTTCGAGCAGGAGCCGGACAAAGAGCCGCCCTCGCCGTTCCTGTAGAGCGCCTCAACCGCCGCTAGTATGGTCTGTGGCGGCCAATTCGGTCAAAAGCGAGCCTATTTCCGGCCCTTTCCGTTCACTTTGATGGCATCGGGCTGCCCCGCTAGGCTTGCCCCCGGGGGCGAAAGCGCCTACCTCTAGCTGCAATAAAAATTGTCAGTGTAACTGGGAGGTTACGCCTTAGGGTTGGCCATTGCAGCCTGATTAGGAGCCGAGACATGGAAACCCAACAGGTGTCGCCAACGCCACCGAGTCTTCACGTGCCGCAAGACAACACCCTTCTGATCGTCGACGACGATCGCGCCTTCCTGGCGCGGTTGGCGCGCGCGATGGAAGCCCGCGGCTTCGAGGTCGAGGCGGCCGCCTCGGTCGAGGACGGCCTGGCTTCGCTCAAGCGGCGCCCGCCCGCCTTCGCCGTGGTCGACATGCGGCTGGACGACGGCAACGGCATCGACGTCATCGCCGCGCTGCAGGATGTGCGCCCCGAGGCCCGCGCCGTGGTGCTCACCGGATATGGCAATATCGCGACCGCCGTGACCGCGGTGAAGCTCGGCGCGGTCGACTATCTGGCCAAGCCCGCCGATGCCGACGACGTCTATAACGCGCTCGTCGCCTCGGCCAATACCAAGGCGCCGCCGCCGGAGAATCCGATGTCCGCGGACCGGGTGCGTTGGGAGCACATTCAGCGCGTCTACGAGCTGTGCAACCGCAACGTCTCGGAGACGGCGCGACGGCTCAACATGCATCGCCGCACGCTCCAGCGCATTCTCGCCAAGCGCGCGCCGAAGTAGCACGCCTTTTTCCTCAATTGACTTCGTCATGCCCGGCTTTGTGCCGGGTATCCACGTTTTGGCCCCTTGGCAAAAAGGGCGTGGATGGCCGGGACAAGCCCGGCCATGACAATGGAAGTGTGACTCTAGCTCTCGAAGCCGCAACCGGGATCGAGATGATGCTGGAGGCGCAGCGCCGCGGCGCGCGCGAAGCACAGCATCATCGCCTTACGCCGCGCGGCGGCGAGCCGCTCTTCAACCGGCTGGCGCACCAGCTCCGCGCCGTAGCGGTCGGCAAGGATGAGACCGGCCTCCTTGGGGATCACCTCGCACGGGAAGTCGTTTGCCACGGCGAAATACAGCCGGTCGCAATAATCGAGATATTCGTGCCACTTCCCGTCGGTGCGGTAGTCGACCAAACACGATTTGATCTCGACGATCAGCACGTCGCCGGCGGACGATAACCCCACCACGTCGGCGCGGCGGCCGTTGGCAAGCGGCAGCTCGGTAAGGACCGAGTAACCCAGCGCGCGGAATGTGCGGCAGACGCCGCGCTGCAGCGCGGCGGCGACTTGCGACTGGCGGCCGTCACCGGAAAGGACCGGATCTTGCCCATTGGCTTCCGATTCGAGCACGAGATTGCCCCTCGAAGAATCAAACAATCGTCACGGAATTGTGCATGTTTGATCATTTCATGAGTAGGAACAAGCTGGTAAATCGCACGTTGAGAGACAAGGCCTGAGCCTGAGGGAGAGACCATGAGCCTCACCAATACCGTCCTCACCGAACCCAAGCGAAAGACGGACTTGGGGCCCACAACCCTGCACGATCGCCTGATGGAGACACGCGGACTCTCGCTTGCGCTCGCCGATCCGTTGAGCGACGAGGACCAGGTGGTCCAGGCGAATGACGACGCGAGTCCCACCAAATGGCACCTCGCACATACGACATGGTTCTTCGAGGCGTTCCTGCTGAAGCGCTTCCTGCCCGGCTATCGGCTGTTCGACGACAGTTTCGAATATTGCTTCAACTCGTACTACGAGAGCGTGGGACCGCGGCATCCGCGCCCCAAACGTGGGCTGCTGACCCGCCCCACCGCCGAGCAGGTGCGGGCCTATCGTACCTATGTTGATGAGGCCCTGGAGCAGCTCTTCGCCGGCACCGTGCCGAGCGAGGCTGCCGAGCTCATCGAGCTCGGCATCAATCACGAGCAGCAGCACCAGGAACTTCTCTTGACCGACATCTTGAGCCTGTTCGCATCCGGCCCGCTCAAGCCCGCCTACAGGGTCGCCAAGCCGGGCGTGTCGGTGAGCAACACCGCGCCGCTCGCGTTCACACCGTTCGACGGCGGCATTTTCGAAGTCGGCGATGACGGCTCTGGCTTTGCCTACGACAATGAAGGGCCGCGCCACGAGCAGTTGATCCGCCCGTTCCGGCTCGCCAATCGCTGCGTCACCAATGCCGAGTGGATCGATTTCATCGAGGACGGCGGGTACGCGAGCGCCGCGCTGTGGCTCGCGGACGGCTGGAACACGATCCAGGCCCAACAGTGGCAGGGGCCGCTCTATTTCGAGGAGGCCGAAGGCGGCTATATGCAGATGAGCCTATTGGGCTTCCGGCCGATCGACCCGGCAGCACCCGTCACCCATGTCAGCTATTTCGAGGCGGACGCCTTCGCCCGCTGGGCCGGCTACCGGCTGCCGTCCGAGTTCGAGTGGGAAGTCGCGTCGCAAGGCCTCCCCGTTCAGGGGCGTGACCTCGGCGCAGATCATCTTCGTCCCATGGCCGCCAAAGCCAGCGACAGTCCGACCCAGATGTTCGGTGACGTGTGGGAGTGGACGGCAAGCGCCTACCTCCCTTATCCCGGCTTCAAGGCCGCCCCCGGCGCCGTCGGTGAGTATAACGGCAAGTTCATGTGCAACCAGTTCGTGCTCAAGGGCGGCTCTTGCGCCACACCGGAAGGCCATATCCGGCGAACTTACCGCAACTTCTTCTATCCGCATCAGCGCTGGCAGTTCACCGGCCTCAGGCTCGCGGCCGACGCGTAATGGCAAGCGACATTTCCTCGTTGCGGGCCGAGGGCCGGCCAAGCGCCCCGGCGGCAAAATCCGCGCGGCGTGAGGCCGAGACCGCGGAGTTCGCGGACGCCGTGCTCAAGGGGCTGGCGCGCCGCCCGCGCAGCATCCCGTCGCGCTTCCTCTACGACGCCGTGGGCTCGGCGCTGTTCGAGGAGATCACCAAGCTCAAGGAGTATTATCCGACCCGCACCGAGACCAAGCTGCTTCAGGATCGAGGCGCGGAGATTGCGCAGGCAATCGGCGCCGTGGACATCCTCGTGGAGTTCGGTTCGGGCTCGAGCCGCAAGACCAGCCTGCTCATCGAGGCGCTGGACGGCCTCGACAGCTATATTCCCATCGACGTGTCGGAAGCGTTCCTGGTGGAAGCCGCCAAGCGGCTCGCGGCCCAGCATGGCGGGCTCACTGTCAGACCGTTGATCGCGGACTTCACCAAGACCGGCGCGCTGCCGGGCGCCGCGCGCGGCCAGAAGCTCGGCTTCTTCTCCGGCTCGACCATCGGCAATCTCACCCATGCGGAAGCCACGGCTTTTCTCGCCAACGCCGCCCGCCTTCTTGGCAAGGACAGCGTGTTCCTCATCGGCGTTGACCTGAAGAAGAGCCTCGACATCCTGCTGCCCGCCTATGATGACGACGACGGCGTCACCGCCTCGTTCAGTCTCAACATGCTGGGACGCATCAATCGCGAACTTGACGGCGATTTCGACCTCGCCCGGTTCGCCCATCGGGCCGTCTACAACGAGGCGCAAGGCCGTATCGAGATCTATCTGGAGAGCCTCACCGAGCAGACGGTGCGAGTGCGCGGCCGCAGCTTCACCTTCGCCCGGGCCGAGCGCGTCCACACCGAGAACTCGCACAAATATTCCGTGCCTGAGTTCCAGGCGCTGGCAGCAAGCGCCGGCTGGCGCCCGGTGGAGGCCTGGACCGACGACGACGACCTCTTCAGCCTGCATCTTTTGCGGCTCGGCTAGGCCCGCCTCGCCTTCCTTTTGCGTCCTTGCAAGGGGGCAACCGTGCGGGCATGGTGCCGCCTCCAAAAACCAAGGAGGGGGTAGCGCGTGCCTGATCTTCCAACCGGCAATGCCGTCATCGGCCAATCTGGCGGCCCGACCGCCGTCATCAATCAGTCGCTGGTCGGCGTCATCGAGGGACTGCGCGAGGGCTTGGCCCACTCAGGCAAGGTGAAGCGCATCTTCGGCACGAGACACGGCGTGCGCGGCATCTCCACGGGAGACAAGGCGGAGCTGGTCGATCTCACCGGGATCTCGCCCGAGCGGCTGGAGCGCATCGCCGGCTCGCCGTCCGCGGCGCTCGGCTCCACGCGCGACAAGCCGGACGAGGCCTATTGCGCGAAAATCCTCGACGGCTGCCGCAACAACGACATCCGCTATTTCTTCTATATCGGCGGCAACGACTCCGCCGATACCTGCCGGATCGTCGCCGAGAAGGCGGCCGAGGCCGGCTACGAGCTGCGCTGCTTTCACGTGCCGAAGACCATCGACAACGATCTGCGCGAGAACGACCACACGCCGGGGTTCCCATCGGCCGCGCGTTTCGTGACGCTCGCCCATATGGGCGACGCGCTCGACAATGCGAGCCTGGGCGGCATCAAGATCAACATCATCATGGGCCGGAACGCGGGGTTCCTCACCGCGTCGGCGGCGCTGGCGCGCGAGATGCGCGAGACGGATGCCGACCCGGCCAAGCGGCCGGCGCCGCATCTCATCTATGTGCCTGAGGTGCCCTTCGTGATGGATGAGTTGCTGGCTGACGTGGACGCGGTCTATTCAACGCTTGGCCGGTGCCAGATCGCCGTCAGCGAGGGCATCCGCGACGCGGACGGCAACGAGATCGGTCCGCAGCTGATGCGCTCGGGCGAGGTCGACGCGCACGGCAATGTGCAACTCTCAGGCTCCGGCGCGCTCGGCGACGGGCTCGCCGACATTCTGAAGAAGGGGCTGACGCCGGTCGGCGGGAAGGCGCCTCGCGTGCGCGCCGACACGTTCGGCTATCTCCAGCGCTGCTGGCCGGAGCCCTCTTCCGTGGATGCCGCCGAGGCGCGGGGCGTCGGGCGCCATGCCGCGGCGCTCGCGGCGCAAGGGGACGGTGGCGCGTCGGTGACGATCGTGCGCACCTCGAACGCCATCGACACCTATCGCTGCGCCTTTGGCCGCGCCGATCTCAACGCAGTCGCGCGCCATGCTCGGCATGTGCCGCCGGAGTTTCTGTCGGGACGGAATAACGTGACCGCGGCGTTCTACGATTATTGCCAGCCGCTGGTGGGCGACCTGCCGCAAATCGAGCGGCTTTGAGAAAGGGTCGCGAAATGCGCTGGCTTTCTCCCTCCCCGTGAGGGGAGGGTGGCTGCCGTAGCGCCAGCTAGGGCAGCCGGGTGGGGCGACATGGCTAACCAGAGCGCGCGCCTTCTCAGAAAGAGAATGACTCCTCAGGAGGTGAAGCTGTGGGCAAAGCTCCGCGAGCTGAGACAACTCGGCCACCACTTTCGTCGCCAATCGCCAATAGATGCGTACATCGTCGACTTTGAATGCCGCAAGGCAAAGCTGATCGTAGAGGTGGATGGCGGCCACCACGGTTCTCAACCTGATCGTGACCAATCAAGAGACCGTCGCTTGTGCGGTCTCGGTTATCGGGTGCTTCGCTTCTGGAATAACCAGATAGATCGGGAACTAAAGGCGGTCGTAGAATCTATCCTTCACACGCTCGAAGAAGACCCCACCCGGCTCGCCACGGACAACGTCCGGTGCGAGCCACCCTCCCCTGAATGGGAGGGATAACTTCGCTTTAAGTCTCGACCAGCTCGCGGATGTAATTCGGCAGCGCGAAGGCGGCGAGATGGATGTCCGGACGCCAATAGCGCGTGGGGAAGCTGCCCGCCTTCTTGTAGCGCCGCTCGATCTTCCGGAGCTTGCGCCGCCTCAGCTTCTTGTTGTCGGTGGCCCAACCATAGGACATGGAGCCGCCGAAATAGCTCGGCGTGGTGGCGAGGTAGGCGAAGGCGTCGCCGAATAGGTCGCGGTAATAGCTGACGGACTGCTTGAGCTCGGCGGGTTGCAGGAACGGCAGGCCGTTCTGGGCGACGAGGACGCCGCCGGGGGCCAGCGCTCTGCGGCAATCGGTGTAGAACTCGCGTGTGAACAGCACCGCGCCCGGCCCGATCGGATCCGTGGAATCCACCATGATCACGTCGAATCGCTCGTCAGTCTCGTGCATGAACTTGGTGCCGTCGGCGATAACGACACGCGTGCGCTTGTCGTCGAAGGCACCCGCCGACACGTCCGGAAAATGCTCGCGGCAAAGGTCGATGACGCTGCGGTCGATCTCGCACAACGTGGCGCTCTTGACCTCCGGGTGCTTCAGCACCTCGCGCAGCACACCGCCATCGCCGCCGCCGACGATCAGCGTCTTCTTCGCCTTGCCGTGAGCGAACAGCGGCACATGCGCCATCATCTCGTGATAGACGAACTCGTCGCGGGTGGAGAGCTGGACGACGCCGTCCAGCATCATCACCCGGCCGTAGTCGCCGTTCTCGAAGATGATCAGCCGTTGATGCTCGGTCTCGCTATCGAAGAGGACGCGGTCCGCCTTCAGGCGGACACGGAAGCCACCATGGAGTGTCTCTTCGACCCACCGTTCCATCGCTGAATTTCCTTGCCCCGAAGTTGCGTTTTGACGACCACCTTTTCAGGCGAGAACGCCTCTTTCAGGACGCCGATAGACGCCCGCGGATCGGCATCGCCGCACATGAATACATCGAGCGCGGCATAGCCATATTCGGGCCAGCTATGAATCGAGATATGAGACTCAGCGAGAACCGCGACGCCCGAGACCCCACCGTTTGGCGTGAAGTGGTGGAGATGGATATGCAGCAAGGTCGCGCCTGCCGCCTCCACACACCGCCTCAGCGTTTTCTCGATGTGGTCTAGATCGTCGAGGCGCTCCGCCCGAACGAGATCGATGAGGAGATGAGTTCCCGCAAAGCGGACTCCGTCTCGCTCACTAAAAAAGTCCTTGCGTCCGTCACCCTCATCGGGATCGAGGCACCGGGAATGCTTTTCTTCCGTTTGGGCGGTGCTTGAACCATGATCCAAGTCCATCCCCAATTGGAAGAGGGCGTCACTGGACATGGCGTCCTCCCCAACCAGCAGATGTTCAAGTCGAAAAAACAAGAGGCGCTATTTGCACCTCGCGTTCCGGCGATGCAAGCGGTTTTTGGGAGATTGGATCAGAATGACGCCACGTGAGGCGTGCGAGCCGGTAGCTATCGGTCCTCTATCCGGTTAGTGACAGTGTGGCAGGGCCGGCGTGGCAAGGAGGAGGGCTCAGTCCATGGTTTCGCGAGGGTTTAGGGCGGCTACGGGAGCTGTGGTGCGGCGGTTGGCCCATATCGGCCTCATGGCCAGTGCCGGCATCTTGGCTGGTGTCAGCTTCGGCGCCACGCCCAGTGCGGCCGCCGAGGCGCTGCCCCAACTGGGCACCGCGCTCGGTGCCACCTCGGTATCGGGCCTGTCATCCGGCGCGTACATGGCCGGCCAGATTGAGATCGCCCACGCCAAGGACATCGTCGGCGCCGGCATCGTCGCGGGCGGGCCGTACGCCTGCGCCGAGACGTCGGCCTCGCGCGCCTTCCCCTACTGGCCCACCGCCGTCGGGCAGAACGCCATGCAGGCGCTGTACAGCTGCATGAAGACAACCATGGGCACGCCCGATGCCGAGGACCTCGTCAAGCGGGCCAAGGAGCTCGCCGATGACGGGGCCATCGACCCGCTCGAGAGCCTCGCCACCCACAACGTCTACCTGTTCTCCGGCAATGACGACCAGACGGTCACGCGGCCGGTCGTGGAGGCGGCCAAGCGCTTCTACGACGAAGCCGGCGTGCCGCCGGCGAATGTCACGCTGATCGAGAGCCCGGGCGGCCACGCTTTCATCACCGAGCAAGGCGGTGCTGCTTGCGGCCTCACCGAGGCGCCGTTCGTCAGCGACTGCGACTACGACCAGGCGAAAGCGATCCTCGCCTGGATCTACGGGCCGCTTGAGCCCGCCTCGGCCGAACCGCAAGGCACGTTCGAGGTGTTCGATCAGGACCCCTTCTCCGATCCCGGCGACGGCTTTGCCGACGAGGGCGTCGTCTATGTGCCACCCGCGTGCAAGACGGCGCCGGGCTGCCGCGTCCATGTGGCGCTCCATGGCTGCAACCAGTCGCGCGAGGCGGTGGGCGATGCCTTCGTGCATGGCACGGGCTTCGCCGAACTCGCCGATGCGAACCGCCTCGTCGTCCTGTTCCCGCAGGCAAAGGCGATCACCGGGATCAACCCGGAGGGCTGCTGGGACTGGTGGGGCTATACCGGGCTCGATTATCTCGGCAAGGATGCCGCCCAGATCAAAGCCATCTGGGCCATGGTCGAGCATCTGGCGAAGCCGGCGAGCGACTGACGTGGCTGAGGAGACCCGCGTGCTGATCTTCGAGGCGCCGCTCGGTTCGGACCTCTACGCGCAAGGCTTGCGTTTGCGCGAGGCGATCTTGCGCAAGCCGCTCGGGCTCGACGTCTCGCGTGAGGAACTGGCCGACGACGCCATGCGCCAGCATTTCTGCGCGGTGTCGTGCGGCGCGGTGGTCGGCACCGTGTCGCTCAGGCCGCTCGACGAGACGGTGCTTCACCTCAAGCAGATGGCGGTGGCAGAGGCACGCCGGCGGGAGCGGATCGGGGCGCGGTTGCTCGCCCACGCTGAAGGATGGGCAATTGGCGGCGGCTTCCGCCTTATGGTGATCCACGCACGAATCGGGGCCGAGGGCTTCTATCTGCGGCTCGGCTATCGTGAAGAGGGCGACCGGTTCGAGGAGAACACCATCGCGCATGTGAGAATGATCAAACGGCTGCGCTGAGGCTTCGGCGTCAGACCGGCCGCGGCTTTCCCGGAACGCCCATCCTGCATTCGAGTGCGGCGCGGTCCCAGTTGGCGGCGTTGGCAGCGGCCTCATATGTGCTCACCAGAAAATCAAGAAGTGCGCGGTCGGGATCGTCGGCTGTCCGCACGGCGTCGTAGGGCAGCACATACTCCTTCAGCGTATCGCTGTAGAATGCCGCGGCGGGCCTGATCTCTGCCGTGGCGTAGCCCTCGGGCTCCGGATAGGCGTAACCATAGAAGGCCGGGTATTCGATTCCCGGACTTCCCGGCCAGAAGCCGGCGCTGCTGACCTCATGCGAGTAAGCCTCCTGCGCCACGGCGTCGGGCAGGTTGGGAACGCCGCCCGGATGCAACGGCGCCCGACGGCCCGAGAAGCGCGTGACCGCGAGGTCGAAACTGCCCCAGAAAAAGTGCACCGGGCTGCACTTGCCGAGAAAGCCGGAGCGGAACTCGGCGAACACGCGGTTGACCTGCAGCAGAACCCGCCAATGGCGCTCGGCAAACTCGGGGTCGTAGGACGCGTGAACGCGATCTTCGCTGAAGCGGACGGCGTCGGGGATCTCGTTTGGCATCTCATTGACGCGGATGTCGAAGCCGAGGTCCGCCAGGACGGCCATTAGCTCGGCATAAAACGCGGCAACCGTCCGGGGGTAGAGACCGATCTCCCGGCGTGCGCCATCGTCGGCAGAAACCACGAGAACGTGCCGCAAGAAATCGAACTCAAGCTCGAAGCTGAGACGCCCATAGGGAATTGGCGACGTGGTCAGACCGCGCGGCGTCACATAGAGCGTCACATGCCAGGAATGATTGAGCCAGGGTGTCTGGGTAAGCCGAATCTTGCCGACGATCTGCGTCCACAGCTGCAACGTTGCGCAGGTGTCCCGCCAGGCCGCATATGGTAACTCTGGCCAGTCAGCTTGGCTTTGATCCATGAGCGGCTTATCCACGAGGCTCCGTTCTGGGCATCTTCCGAATGGCCATTATACCGCGAGGACGACGATGAGCGTAGACGTGGGCGACAAGGCACCGAGTTTCACCCTGCCGGCGGACGGCGGCGGCAAAGTCTCGCTGAAGGACCTCGAGGGCAAGATTGTGGTGCTCTATTTCTATCCCAAGGACGACACATCAGGCTGCACGGCCGAGGCCTGCGCGTTTCGGGACGCCCTGCCCGACTTCTCCAAGGTGAAGGCGCAAGTTCTCGGCATCTCGCGGGACCCGGTGAAGAGCCACGACAAGTTCAAGGCGAAATACGACCTGCCCTTCCCGCTCGCCTCCGACGAAGACGGCAAGGTGTGCGAGGCTTACGGCACCTGGGTCGAGAAGAGCATGTATGGCCGCAAATACATGGGCATCGAGCGGGCGACCTTCCTGATCGACGGCAACGGCGTGGTGCGCAATGTGTGGCGCAAGGTGAAAGTTCCCGGCCACGCAGCCGAGGTGCTGAAAGCCGCCGCGGCGCTGAAATAGCGCGATGCTTTTGGGGCTGTCCCGCACGTTCTGGCTGATGCTGGCCGCCGTTGCGGTGGTGACGGCCGGTGCCATCGCCCTACCCCGGGTCTACCGCGTGGCGCTGCTCGGCTCCGGCTACATGTCCCAGACGCTCTGCGCCGGGCTGTTCGTCTCGGGCCGCGACATGGACGACATCACGGCGCATGAAATGAACAGCTCCGTGCTCCTGCAATTGTTCCAGCCAGCGATCGACCTGGAGACCAAGACGGTCACGGCTTCGGCCTTTGGCATCGCCCGCCAGACCGCGATCCATCGCGACGGGCTGGGCTGCACCCTCCTCGACGGCGCAGATGAAGAGACGTTACGGGCGCAAGGCGCCGGTCTCTTCCCGAAGGCCGCGCGCGCCGACATCACTGCCGAATGGCCCGAGGGCGAGGGCGTCTCGGCCTGGACGCCACCGGCTGACGTGGACGGCGCGGCGCTCCAACGCGCGATCGACGCCATTTTCGCAGAGCCGGACCCGGCCCATCCCCGCGGCACCCGTGCGCTCGTGGTCGTGCATGGCGGGCGCATCGTGGCCGAGCGCTACGCGCCGGGCTTCGACGCGGACATGCCGCTTCTCGGCTGGTCGATGGCCAAGGCCGCAACCAACGCGCTGGTCGGCCTCCGGGTCAAGGACGGCGCACTCACGCTCGACGACGATCGGCTGATGCCGGAGTGGCGGGGATCTGACGATCCGCGCGGCGCCATCACCCTCAATGAACTGATGCACATGACGAGCGGGCTCGCTTTCCAAGAGGACTATGACAGCGATCTCGCCGACGTCGCTCAGATGCTGTTCGTGCAAGGCAATGCGGCCGGATTCGCCGCGTCAAAGCCGCTGGCGCATAAGCCGGGCACCATCTGGTCCTATTCGAGCGGTACCACCAACATCATCGCCGGCGTGTTGCGGCAGACCTTCGCTGACGAGCGCGACTATTTGCGTTTTCCGCGGACGCGGCTGTTCGGGCCGCTCGGCATGAGAAGCGCCGTGTTCGAGCCCGACGCGGCGGGCATTTTTGTCGGATCGTCGTTCCTTTATGCGTCGGCGCGCGACTGGGCGCGGCTTGGCCTGTTGTTCCTGCGCGACGGGGTGTGGCTCGGGGAGCGGCTTCTGCCGGCGGGGTGGCTCGCCTATTCGCTCACGCCCACCACGCTCTCGCCCGACGATGAATATGGCGCGCAGATGTGGCTCAAGCTGCCGAAATCGCCGGGGCTCGGCGAGCCGCCCATGCCGGAGGACGCTTATTACATGGTCGGCTATCAAGGACAGGCGGTGGCCATGGTGCCCTCGCGCGATCTGGTCATCGTGCGGCTCGGGCTGACGCCGGAAGGCGGCGACTGGGACACTGCGCGGGATCTGGCGCCGCTCGTGTACGCCTTTCCGGCGCGGTCCCGTTAAGCGAACAGGGCCGCACCGCCACCGGCGATACGGCCCTCAAAATTCTCAAGTCCCGTTACTCCATCGGCTTTTCGTCCGACATGGACTCGTCATCGGACATGGACCCGTCGTCGCCCGACATGGAGTCGTCCGGCTTGGCCTGCATGGCGTCGGCCGGCGCTTCCGTCGTGGCCTTATCTTCCTTGGCGCCACCGCACTGGTTGGCCGACAAGCCGACAAGCGCTATCGATGCCGCCGCGGCAATCAAAAGAAATCTGCGCATGGTGTATGCCTCTCCTCGTTTGCACGCGCCGATTATTTGTTGGGGTGATGTTTTGTCTGGCGCGGGAGTAGGAAAATAGCCGACCGCCGGTGCAAATACCATAGGCAGCCAAGACTATCCCCAGCCTGAGCGCGGACGATGTCTTGGCCCATTCCAGATAAGGCGTGCGCTCTATTTCGGCTATTAAGCCCTTGATATTGGGTGCAGCCGAGCTGCCCGAAGCTGCCCACCCAAGGCGTCAACCCGTTCGACGCGCTAGATCACTCGACGACGACGTCGCTGATCTGGATGATGGGGGAGAGGTCCGTATAGTTCGGGATGTCCGCCATGATCTCGGCGGCATGGGGGCCGAAGCCCGCCTGGAAGCTCTCAATCGAGTCGCAGAAGATATGGCACATGCCGACATAGGTCGGTGGGCTGTCGGGCTCGCCGCCGGCGATGCCTTTATCGACCGTGTAACGGAGGCAGGCATCGCCCATCTTCTCCGCCACCATGGGCATGTGCTTCTCGGCGTAATAGGCGTGGTCGAATCTCGCCCCCGGCTCGTTGGGGTAAAACACGCTGACCTTGATCATGGTCTTTAATCTCTCCTCAGAATGCGCGCTGGCCTACCTCGGATGGCGCAGGATGGGCCGCGGCAAATGGCGCACCCGACAGGATTCGAACCTGTGACCTCTGCCTTCGGAGGGCAGCGCTCTATCCAACTGAGCTACGGGTGCGTTCTTTCGGCCAGACCCTAGCCAAACCCCAGAAACTAAGCAACGGCGCCAATTCCCGTCTCATATCGGTGTCTAGCCCGCTCCTTGCAACGCAAATCCCAAGATGTCCCGCAATGGGACAGCCTGGAGGCGAGCGGCATCTGGAGGCGAGCGGCATGGAGATCAACCAGGACCGGGTGGCGTGGGTCGATTACGCCAAGGGGTTCTGCATCGTCATGGTGGTGATGATGCACTCGGCGCTCGGCGTCGAGGAGGCCGCAGGCCACGCGAGCTGGATGGGGGCGCTGGTCGCCTTCGCCAAGCCGTTCCGCATGCCCGATTTCTTTCTCATTTCGGGACTCTTTCTCGCCCGGGTGATCGACCGCCAATGGCGCGCCTATCTCGACACCAAGGTCGTCCATTTCGCCTATTTCTACGTGCTGTGGGTCACCATCCAGTTCGCCTTCAAGGCGCCGAGCTTCGCGGGGGACCTTGGCTGGGGCGGCGTGGCGGAGGCTTACGCGCTCGCCTTCATCGAGCCGTTCGGCACGCTGTGGTTCATCTATCTGCTGCCGGTGTTCTTCGTGGTCACCAAGCTGGCGCGCGACATGCCGCAAGTGATGGTGTGGCTTTCGGCGGCCATGCTGCACGTCGCCGGCGTCGATACGGGCTGGACGGTCGCCGATGAGTTCTGCTCCCGCTTCGTCTATTTCTACTCGGGCTACGTGCTGGCGCCTTACGTGTTCGACTTCGCCGCGACTGTCGTTGGCAACCGGCGCGAGGCGGTGCTGTTTCTCGCCGCCTGGGCCCTGTTCGAAGCGGTGATGGTGTTCGGCGGCTACTCCGAGCTGCCCGTGGTCAATCTCGGCCTCGGCTTTCTCGGCGCGCTCGCGGTGGTCGCGGCGAAGTCGAACACGTCCACGCAAAAATGGGCGCTACGGCTGCGCTATGCCGGCGAAAACTCGATCGTCGTCTATCTTGCTTTCTTCTTGCCGATGGCCGCGACGCGGACCGCGCTTCTGAGGTTTGCGCCAGATCTCGATCTCGGCGTCGTCGCCCTCATCGTCACGACGGCAGGCGTGGTGACGCCACTCATCCTGCATACGCTGGTGAGGAACACGCCCGCGCGCTTCCTCTTCAGGCGGCCGGGGTGGGCAAAGCTCCCGCCGCGTGCGCGGCAGACCGCAGAGGCGGCGGCCTAGGCAAGCGGCCCGCTTCATCCTTAATTGTTTCCTCGGCGATTTGCGATTGCGTGCGTTAACGCGTGACTTGACGCGAAGAAGCATTGGCGTAGGTATTCTGCTCAATCGATGCGAAGGCTGGGCAGGCCTATGACGAAGAAAAAAATCCTCGTGCTTGGCGGCGGCTTCGGCGGCGTCTTCGTGGCGAAGACGCTCGAAAAGGCCCGCGACCAGGTCGATATCCAGCTCGTCAACAACAACAATTATTTCGTCTTCCAGCCGCTCCTGCCTGAGGTTGCCGCGTCGAGCATCAACTCCGCCGATGCGGTCGTGCCGCTGCGCCAGCTGTTGCGCCATGCCCAGGTGCGGCAGGCGCAAGTGATGGGCATCGACTTCGCCGAGAAAACCGTGGTCGTCATGCAGGGCGCCCGGCTCACCCCGGTCAATCTCCCCTATGACGAGCTGGTGCTCGCGCTTGGCACGGGCGTCGATCTCAATCGCATCCCGGGCATGGCCGATCACGCGCTGACCATGAAGGACCTGACCGACGCGCACCGGCTGCGCACCCACGTCATCGGCTGCCTCGAGACCGCCGATGTGACGGCCGAGCCCGAGGTCAAGCAGCAGCTCCTGTCCTTCGTGGTGGTGGGCGCCGGCTTCTCCGGCGTCGAGACCGTGGCCGAGGTGCGGGAGCTGGTCCGCCGCGCCCTGAAATACTATCAGAACATCACCCCCGATGAGATCCGCATGTATCTCATCGAGTATGCCAAGCGCATTCTGCCGACCTTCCCCGCCGATCTCGCCGAGTACGCGACGCAGCAGCTGGAGAGCCAGGGCATCCAGGTGATGACCGGCGTCGGCACCAAGTCGGCTACCTCCACCGGGGTGGCGCTCACCGACGGCCGCCTCATCCAGTCCAGCACCATCGTGGCGACCATCGGCAACGGGCCGCACCCGCTTGTCTCCATGCTCGGCCTCGACCTGCAGTGGGGCCGCATCAAGACCGACCGGTTCATGCGCGTGCCGGGCTACGATAGCGTGTGGGCGCTCGGCGACGCGGCGCTGATTCCGCTGGTCGATAATCCCCAGGAAGATCCGGTCGACTTTGCCACGCAGACCGCGCAATTCGCGGTGCGCGAAGGCCACCAGCTTGCCACCAACATCTTGGCCAAGCTCAGTGGGCAGAAGCCCGAGCCTTTTGCCTACACCTCGAAGGGCTCGCTCGCCTCGCTCGGCATGAGCAAGGCCGTCGCCGACGTCTATGGCGTCAAGATGTCAGGCTTTTTTGCCTGGCTCCTCTGGCGTGGGTTCTACCTGTCGTTCCTGCCAGGCTTCGCCTCCAAGTTCCGCGTCGGCATGAACTGGATTCTCAACAGCATCATGCCGCCGAATATCGTGCAGCTCAGGATGCCGCCGCCGGCGACCCGCTACATCCATTTCTGGAAGGGCGACAAGGTCTTCGAGCCCGGCATGCTGATCGACGGCTTCTATACGGTGATCAACGGCGTCTTCAAGCTGACCATCGATAATCCGGATACGGGCGAGCATTTCGAGAAAGTGTTCGGACCGGGCGAGCATTTCGGCGAGCGGGTGCTGGTCAAGTCGGAGCTGCGCACCGGCTTGGTCGAGGCGCTCGAGGACGGGCTGCTCCTGTTCATCGCCCAGAAGGACTTCACGCGTTTCGCATCGGCCTTCCCGTTCCTCGACAACTACTTCAAGGACTATATCGAGAAGACCTTCGGCGGCGCCGACAAGGCCTTCGCGCCGGGCAGCAGCAATCAGCAGCCGGGCAGCCCCGCCCAGCCGAAGCCCAAGCTGGCCAAGCAGTCTTAGTCACCAGCCGTCATGGACGGTGGATGAGCGGGCGAAGCGACTCCCTTGAGGGAGCCGTACTCCCTATATTCCACCCATCATGACAACCAAAAAGACCACCACCCTCGCTTCGGGCAAGCCGGTCGCGCCCGGCGACCACGTCTACCTGATCGACGGCTCCGGCTACATCTTCCGCGCCTATCACGCGCTGCCACCCCTGACGCGGCCCTCGGACGGCTTGCCCGTTGGCGCCGTGCACGGCTTTTGCGGCATGTTGTGGAAGCTGCTGCGCGAGACCGGGGAGCTGGCGCCGCCCAGCCATCTGGCAGTGATCCTGGACTACTCGGCCAAGACCTTCCGCAACGATCTGTTCGACGGCTACAAAGCCAACCGCTCGGAGACGCCGGAGGATTTGATCCCGCAATTTCCGCTGGTGCGCGACGCGGTGCGCGCCTTCAACGTCGCCTGTATCGAGAAGGAAGGCTTCGAGGCCGACGACCTCATCGCCACCTACGCGTTTCAAGCGCTCGAGGCCGGCGCCGACGTGACCATCGTGTCGTCGGACAAGGACCTGATGCAGATCGTCCGCCCCGGCATCATCATGTACGACACCATGAAGAACAAGGTGATCGACGAGGCGGGCGTGGTCGAGAAGTTTGGCGTGCCGCCGGAAAAGGTCGTCGACGTGCAGGCGCTGATCGGCGATTCGTCCGACAACGTGCCGGGCGTGCCCGGCATCGGCGTTAAGACCGCAGCACTGCTCATCAACGAGTATGGCGATCTCGACACGCTGCTGGCCCGGGCCGAGGAGATCAAGCAGCAGAAGCGACGCGAGAATCTCATTTTTTTCGCCGATCAGGCGCGGCTGTCGCGCACGCTGGTGACGCTCGACATCAATGTCGCGCTCGACGTAGAGCTGGCCGAGACGGCGGTCCACCAGCCCGACACGGAAGCGCTGACCGCGTTCATGCGGCAGATGGAATTCTCCACGCTGCTGCGCCGCGTGGCCGAGGGCTTGGGTGCGCCGCTCCCCAAGGGCGAAGCGAGGCCGACGCCGCAGCGTAAGAAGAAGGACGACTACGACCATCCCTTGCGCCGGAGTCCCCGCGGCGAAACCGGCCCGGCGCGCGACATCGAAGTTCAAGGCGGCTCACCGGCGGAGCTGGCCATCGAGCGGGCGAGCAAGCTCGAAACCGTGCCCTTCGACCGGGCCAATTACGAGACGGTGACGGAGCTTCAGCGGCTTTCCGACCTGCTGGAGACCGCGCGCTTCCAAGGCCATTTCGCCTTCCGGGTCAAACTCAATGCGGCCGACCCGATGCGTGGCGAGATTGCCGGCGTGGCCCTGGCGCTGGTCCCCGGTCACGCGGCCTATGTGCCTTTGGCCCACCGTGCCGGCGATGAGCTGAATCTCGGCGGCGAGGGCGCGGTGGCGCAGATTCCGATGCGCGCGGCGCTCGATGCGCTGAAGCCAATCCTCGAAGACGAGGCGGTGCTCAAGATCGTGCAGAATGCCAAGGCCGACATCGTGGCGCTCGCCCGCTACGGCATCGCGCTTCAAGCCATCGACGATCCCTGCCTCATGTCCTATGCGCTCGACGCCGGCCGCGCCGAGCATCTGCCGGGGAAGCTCGCCGGCTCGCTGCTCGGCTATACCTGCCTCACCGAGAAAGACGTGCTGGGCACCGGTAAGGCGGCGGTGGGCTTTGACCGGGTCGCGGTCGAAGCCGCCACGGAATATGCCGGCGAGGAAACCGATCTCGGCTTGCGGCTATGGACGATCTTGAAGCCCCGCCTCGCCGCGGAGTCCGTCACCACGGTCTACGAGACGCTGGAGCGGCCGCTTGCCCCCGTGCTCGCCGAGATGGAGCGCGCGGGCGTCAAGGTCGACCGCGCGACATTGGCGAGCCTGTCCGGCGCCTTCGCTCAGACCATCGCGCGGCTCGAGGACGAGATCCGGGAGCTGGCGGGCGAGGAGTTCAATATCGGCTCGCCGAAGCAGCTCGGCGAGATCCTATTCGACAAGATGAGCCTGCCCGGCGGGCGCCGCACCAAGACCGGTGCCTGGAGCACCGATGCCGCCGCGCTGGAAGAGCTCGCCGCGCAGGGCCACGACCTGCCGCGCAAGGTTCTCGACTGGCGGCTGGTGGCCAAGCTGAAGAGCACCTACACCGACGCGCTGCCCACTTACATCCACCCGGAGACGGGCCGCGTGCACACGTCCTACGCGCTGGCCGCCACGACCACGGGCCGGCTGTCCTCGGTCGAGCCGAACCTGCAGAACATCCCGGTGCGCACACCGGAAGGCCGCTCGATCCGCAAGGCGTTCGTCGCCGACAAGGGCAAGAAGCTGATCAGCGCGGATTACAGCCAGATCGAGCTTCGCGTGCTGGCCCACATGGCCGAGACGCCGACGCTGCGCCAAGCCTTCGCCGACGGCCTCGACATCCACGCCATGACGGCGTCGGAGATGTTCGGCGTGCCCATCGAAGGCATGGACCCGTCCATTAGGCGCAAGGCCAAGGCGATCAATTTCGGCATCATCTACGGCATCTCCGCCTTCGGGCTCGCCAACCAGCTCGGCATCGGCCGGGGCGAAGCCGGCGACTACATCAACACCTATTTCGAGCGCTTCCCGGGCATCAAGGACTACATGGAGGCGATGAAGGTGGAGGCGCGGCGGCGGGGCTATGTCATGACCCTGTTCGGGCGGCGGATCCATTATCCCGAGATCAACACCAAGAACCCGTCTCTGCGCGGCAATTACGAGCGCGCCGCGATCAACGCGCCGATCCAGGGGTCAGCCGCCGACATCATCCGCCGCGCCATGGTGCGCATGGCGGCAGCGCTCGCCGAGGCGGGCTTGGCCGCGCGCATGCTGCTGCAAGTGCACGACGAACTGGTGTTCGAGGCGCCGGAGGCAGAAGTGGATGACACCATGGCGGTGGCGCGCGCCATCATGGAGAACGCGGCCGAGCCGGCGCTGCGGTTACGCGTCCCGCTCAAGGTGGACGCCCGCGCCGCCGACAATTGGGAGGCCGCGCATTAGGGGGGCGGCAAGTGCTCCTGATTCGTCATGGCCGGGCTTGGCTTGAGCCTGCGCCCGGGCCGGCGAGCCGGACCC
>Ga0209587_1000212_pt1 | contig 28869 bp, 32 predicted proteins | sample NGEPerD_2_FD_184512 | JGI IMG/M metagenome (GOLD analysis project Ga0209587, IMG submission 184512) | Arctic peat soil microbial communities from the Barrow Environmental Observatory site, Barrow, Alaska, USA - NGEE PermafrostL1-D... | ecosystem: Environmental > Terrestrial > Soil > Wetlands >...
GCCCGCCGCTGAGGCTGAAGAGGAGCCCGCCGAGCAGCCGGCCCCCGCCGAGCAACCAGCAGCCCAGGCCGCGGAGCAACCAGCAGCCCAAGCCGCGGAGCAACCAGCAGCCCAGGCCGCCGAGCAGCCCGCCGCCCAAGCCCAAGCAGAACAACCAGCAGCCCAGGCCCCCGCCCAACAACCAGCAGCCCAAGCCCCCGAGCAACCCGCCGCTCAGGGTGGCGTGGCGGTGGCCACCAGACGCACCACCGGGGTAAGCCACGGCACCGCCTCCGGCAACCGTCTCAGGCCCGAGGACGGGGTCTCCACGGAGGCCCAGTTCGAAGGCCAGCGGGCGATGTACGACCGCCGCAAGCTGATCGACGAGCTCATTGCGACCGGCGTTCCCTCAGTGGCGGCCGCCGATTCCGGCCGGGCGAGGGCGCCGTGGCTGTCGGTTCTCTATCTCCTCATCCCGCTCGTCGTGGTTGCCTTTCTGATTGCCAACGGGCCCACGGACACCGGAACCACGACCGAGCCCCCGCCCGCAAGCGGCGGCGGGGGTGGAGTCGCCACCGACAGCATGGTGGCCGAGGGCACCGAGTTCGACGTCGACACGATCAGGCTGGCGCCCAAGAAGGAGACCGATTTCGAGATCGAGAACCGCGACACCACGGTGCACAACCTCGTCATTTTCCAGACCGAAGAGGAAGCCACCGACCCGAGCAGCTTTCTGTTCAAGGGCCCGGACATTGCCGCAGAGGCCACCAAGAGCTTCCCGATAGATCCGTTGAAGAAGGGAGAGTACTTCTTCCACTGCGCGTACCACTCGAACATGAACGGCACCGTCGAGGTCGGCTGAGCAGCCGTCCTTTCGGGGGCCAGCCCCAGGTAGTCGATCGCGCGTTAAGCGCTGTCGGGTACCGAATCCGTACCCCAGGAGCGCCTTGTGCGCGTTTGAGTACCGGGCGGAATCCGCGCTCCGGAGTGGCCCAGTCGGGCACCAGCGGGGGTATGCTCGTGAAAGTTTTCACAAGGAGTGCCGAGCAGCCGACCCTCGCCTAGTTTGGCGCAGTGAACTCACGACCAACTCGAAGGCTCATGCCAGGTACTGACCCGATGAACACCCGGAACGACCGAGAGGAGAAGCGACGGTGCCGACCGATGTCGACGTCGCAGTAGTCGGCGGCGGGCCGTCGGGAGCCGCCACCGCCCACTACCTGGCCGAACGCGGCCACTCGGTGCTCGTGTGCGAGAAGAAAGCCTTCCCGCGCGAGAAGACCTGCGGGGACGGCCTCACCCCCAGGGCGGTCAAGGTCCTCGATGACATGGGCCTAGGCGAAGAGTTGGGCACCTGGGAGCGGGTTCGGGGGCTGCGGATCCATGGCGCCGGCAAGACCATCGAGCTGCCGTTTCCCAAGCTCGATCGCTGGCCCGACTACGGACTGGTCAAGCCGCGAAAGGACCTCGATCAGATCGTGTTGTCTCAGGCCGAGAAGGCGGGAGCGAAGGTCCTCTACGAGACCCACGTCAAGGAACCGCTGTTCGAGAACGGGATCTGCGCCGGTGTGGTTGCCAAGCGGGACGACCAGCTCGAAGAGGTGCGCGCCAAGTGGGTCGTTTGCGCCGAGGGAGCGGCCACCAAGTTCACCCGTTCGCTGGGCCGCGAGCGCCGCCTCGACTATCCCCTGGGACTGGCGGTCCGACAGTACTTTCGTTCGCCCATTGACCACTCGGGTTGGTTCGATGCTTACCTCGAGGTGCGCACCAAGGACGAGGTCCTACCCGGCTACGGCTGGGTCTTCCCGGTGGGAGACGGCACCGTCAACGTAGGCGTCGGCTTGTTGTCCACATTCGGCGGCTGGCGTTCGCTCAACCTCCATCACCTGCAGCAAGGCTTCGTCTCCGGACTGCCCAAAGAGTGGGGAGTCGACTACGACTCGGTCTGCTCCAAGGAGCGCGGGGGACGGCTGTTCATGGGCCAGAGCGTGTGGCCACCGCACGGCCCCGGTTTCCTGCTTACAGGCGACGCTGCGGGCATGATCAATCCCTGCAATGGGGAAGGCATCGCCTATGGATACGAGACCGGGCGCATAGCGGGACGCCATATCGATGAGGCGTTGAGATCAGGCAACTCCGTAGAGCTCAGCGGCTACACAGATGAGCTCAAGGAGACCTACGGCCCCTATTACCGGCTCGGGCGAAGGTTCGTGAAGGCGATCGGAAATCCGGTCGTCATGGAGAGGTTGGTCTCGGTGGGAATGACCTCTCGCTCGGCGATGAGCTTTGCGCTCACGTTCTTGGGAAACCTCGAGGACATCAGGTCAAAGGGCTCACACCAGTTCGCGCTCAGGGCGCTAAAGAGACTGGCGGAGATGAAGCCGTGACTATCGGCTCTTACCTTCCGATTCTCTTTCTCGTGGTCCTGTCGACGATCTTTGCAGCCGGCTCGATGATCGCGGCTTCGAAGTTGTCGCCTCGAAAGTGGACGCCCGCCAAGCTCGGCCCCTACGAGAGCGGGATCGTGCCCGAGTCGGGCAACGACAGTGACCGCTTCTCGGTGAAGTTTTATGTCGTTGCAATGCTCTTCATCATCTTCGACATCGAGACCGTGTTCTTGTATCCGTGGGCGGTTGCGTTTCGCGATCTGGCGTTGTTCGGGCTCATCGAGATGCTGGTGTTCATCGCAATACTGCTTGCCGCCTACGTATACGTTCTCAAGCGAGGAGGTCTCGAGTGGGAGGGTTGAGCGATGCCGTCGGCGCCAATTTCATAACCACGAAGCTCGACAGAGTTGTCGATTGGGCGCGGCGGTCCTCGCTGTGGCCCGCCACGTTCGGGCTTGCCTGTTGCGCGATCGAGATGATTGCAACGACCATGCCCCGGCACGACCTGGCTCGTTTCGGCATGGAGCGTTTCAGTGCGTCCCCGCGCCAGGCAGACCTGATGATCGTAGCCGGACGCGTGTCGCAGAAGATGGCCCCCGTCCTTCGTCATGTCTACGACCAGATGACCGAGCCCAAATGGGTGGTATCGATGGGAGCATGCGCCTCGTCGGGCGGCGTCTTCAACAACTATGCGCTGGTGCAGGGAGTCGATCAGATCGTCCCCGTGGACATCTACGTGCCCGGCTGCCCACCTCGTCCAGAGATGCTCATCGACGGGATCATGTTGCTGCACGAAACGATCTCCCAAGGTCGCTATCAGGCGGGTCGAGTGGCCGGGTGAGCGACAGATCCCTGATCTCCTCTGAGGACTGGCCCACAAGGGCTCGCTCTCTTCACCAGGAGGGTTGGAAGCTGCGGGATCTGTGCGGCGTGGATCGCTCCGGCTTGGCGCGAACGGCCGTAGGCCAGGCGAGCGGTGCGGGGTTCGCGCAGGACGCGGACGACCGCTTCGAGATCGTGGTCCAGCTGCTACACGATATAAGAAAAGAACGCCGGACGATCCACGTCACGGCGCCCGGCGATCCGCCCACCATGCCTTCGGTGGCGGAGGTGTGGCCCACCGCGGACTTCATGGAGCGCGAGGCCTTCGATCTCTTCGGCATTCGTTTCGACGGACATCCAAACCTCACCAGGATCCTCATGCCCGATGATTGGGAAGGGCATCCGCTGCGCAAGGACTACGGCGTCGGCAAGGTGCCGGTCGAGTTCGTTCCGCAGCCGTTCCTGCAGATCGATGCACCGGGGCAGGCCCCCGAAAAGGTGGAAGCTGGGCGTGATGTAGATCGCCTGGGGCAGTCGGGCCCTGGTGAGAGAGTGTGGCCCGAGGAAGACCGCGAGCAGGGATGAACACGCAGACCATCGCCGAGATCGAAGCCGTGGGCAAGGGTGCATACGTCGAGAGCGCGGACGAGAACCGCATGGTTCTCAACATGGGTCCCGTTCATCCCGCCACCCACGGCGTGTTGCGCTTGCTGGTGGAGCTTGACGGGGAGACGGTCGTTCACTGCAAGCCGATCATCGGTTACCTCCACACGGGGATGGAGAAGGAGTGTGAGGACCAGAACTGGCGCAGTGCGGTGACGATTGTCACGCGCATGGATTATTTGGCGCCCTTGTTCAACGAGCAAGCTTATTCGCTTGCGGTCGAGAGCTTGCTGGGGGTCGAGGTACCCCGGCGCGGCCAGTTCATCCGCACGCTTATGACGGAGATGAACCGCCTCTCCTCTCACCTCGTGTGGTTCGGAACCCAAGGCCTCGACATGGGCGCGATCTCGGTTGTCTTCTACGGTTTTCGTGAGCGCGAGATCATCCTCGACTTCTACGAGATGGTGACCGGACTGCGAATGAACCATGGCTACATCATTCCCGGCGGCGTGTGGCAGGACCTGCCCGATGGGTGGGAGCCCGTGTGCCGCAACATCGTGGCCACGATGCGCTCTCGCATTGACGAGTATGAGGAGCTCTTGTCCCTCAATCCCATCTTTCTCGAGCGCACGACGGGAGTTGGAGTGTTGAGCGTCGAGGACGCCGAAGCTGCAGGGGCCACCGGCCCGATCGCGCGCGCCTCGGGCCTCGATTGGGACATCCGCAGGGATATGCCCTATGAGATCTACGACGAGTTCGAGTTCGATGTGCCGGTGGCCGACGCCGGGGATGTCTATGCCCGCTACAAGGTGCGCATGCAAGAGATGCGTGAGTCGTGCGGGATCCTCGAGCAGGTGATCGACCAGATGCCCTCCGGCGACTACAAGAGCATGGATCCCAAGCTTACTCCTCCCTCGCGCTCCGAGCTGAATCGCTCGATGGAAGCCGTGATCCATCACTTCAAGCTCGTCACCCAGGGCTACACAATCCCCGCGGGAGAGATCTACACCGCGGTCGAGTCTCCGCGCGGCGAGCTCGGCGTGATGGCGATCTCCGACGGCGGCACCTCTCCCTACCGGCTGCACGTGCGCGATCCGTCCTTCGTCAACCTGCAGGCGTTGCCGGCGATGGCGACCGGAGGACTCGTGGCCGATCTGATTGCCGCCATCGCGTCGATCGATCCGGTGATGGGGGGCGTCGACCGATGAGCACTTCTGCAGGGGTTCTCTCTGAAGAGCTCAGGCGAACGGCCGCTGCGATCGTGGGCAAGTACCCGAACTCTCGTTCCGCCGTCCTTCCACTGTTGTTCCTGGTGCAGTCGGTGGAAGGGCATGTGACCGAGAACGGGATGCGCGAGGTGGCCGAGATCGTGGGCTTGGAGCCCGCCGAGGTTCTGGCCACGTCGAGCTTCTACACGATGTTGAAGAAGAAGCCCCAGGGCGAGTATCTCGTTTCTGTGTGCCGCAATATCGCCTGCACTCACAGGGGCGCCAGAGAGATAGCGAGGGCGCTCGAGGACAGGCTCGGGGTAGAGGTCGGGGGGACCACCGGCGACGGCCGCTTTTCGCTCGAGTCGGCGGAGTGCCTAGCGACTTGTGATGGCGCTCCCAGCCTGCAGATCAACTACGAGGACTTCTGCAACATGACCCCGGACGATGCCCGCGCGTTGATCGACCGGCTCGAAGAGGGCAGGGAGACAACGAGCTTTCGCGGGCAGAAGGTCAAGAGCTCAAAGGAGATTGCGCGCGAGATCGCCACCTCGGGCCTGCGCGTCCCCGGAACAGCCGGGGACCAGCAAGAGCGCACCATAGGCGGCGAGTCTCCGCATGCCGACACCGCTCCCGGCATCAGGCCCAAGGAAAAGGGACAAGAGAGAGCTCCGAAAAATGACGAGGGCCGCACGAAGTGATCAACGAAGTCCGCATGGTGACGCGCAGGCTGCGGGAGTTCCCCGACGACTCCTGGACCGTCGAGCGTGCCCTCGACGACGGCGCTTATGAGGCCTCTCGTAAGGCCGTTACGAAGATGTCCGCAGACGACTGCATCGCACTGCTCAAGGAGTCGGGACTCAGAGGTCGCGGTGGCGCAGGCTTTCCCACCGGGATGAAGTGGTCGTTCGTGCCCAAGGACGTGTTTCCCAAGTACATCGTGGTCAACCACGACGAAGGCGAGCCGTGCACCTACAAGGACCGCGAGCTCGCCGAGTCCGACCCACATCAGCTGCTTGAGGGCATCACTATTGCGGCGTGGGCAAACCAAGCCACCAAGGCGTTCATCTACTGCAGAGGAGAGTTCGCCCTGGGATCCAGGCGGCTCGATCGCGCCATCAACGATGCCTACGACAGAGGCCTGCTGGGCCAGGGCATATACGGGTCCAAGTTCGACCTCGACATCGTGTTGCATCGCGGCGCCGGCGCCTACATCTGCGGAGAGGAGTCGGCACTCCTGGACTCGCTCGAAGGATTCCGGGGCCAGCCTCGGCTGAGGCCTCCGTTCCCGGCAATCAAAGGCCTCTATGGGCGCCCAACCGTGGTCAACAACACGGAGACTCTGTCTGCGCTGCCTCACATTGTCGGGCACGGAGCCGACTGGTTCCGGCAGTGGGGGACCGAGCGATCCCCCGGAACCAAGGTGCTGTCTGTTTCGGGCCACATCGAGCGACCCGCAAATTACGAGGTGCCCCTGGGGACTCCGCTGAAGGACGTCCTCGAGCTGGCGGGCGGGATGCTGGGTGGCCGCGAGCTCAAGGCCATCATTCCGGGTGGGGCAAGCGCGCCACTGCTTACCTCGACCGAGATCGCCGTCGACTTCGATGCCTTGAAAGAGGCGGGCACCATGCTGGGCTCGGGCTCGATCGTGTTCATGGACGAGACCACCTGCATGGTGAGGAACGCGCTCGTGACGCTCGAGTTCTTCGAGCACGAATCGTGCGGCAAATGCACGCCGTGTCGCGAAGGAACCTGGTGGGCGGTGAAAGTGCTCGAGCGCATCGAGCACGGCGAGGGACGACAAGAGGACATGGACCTGCTCGTCGACATCGCCAACGGCATCGACGGGCGATCGTTCTGCCCGCTAGGGGACGCGGCGTCGTGGGCGTTGCGCTCCAACGTGCAGCTCTTTCGCTCGGAGTTCGAGCGTCACGTCTCAGAGGGCCGGTGCCCCTTCGAAGGTGAGCTCACCACGGTGTCCGGATCGCGCGCCAAGCAGACCGGACTAGGAGATGCAGGCGTCACAGCGCAGCCTTCGGCAGGCATCGCTTCTGACGAGGAGCAGCCCACTTAATGAGCCCTGACAACGGGCACATCGACCTCACGATCAACGGTCAGGAGGTTTCGACCGAACCGGGCCGCATCCTGATCGACGTTGCCGAGGAGATGGGCGTGTTCGTGCCGCGCTTCTGCTATCACCCGGGCATGCGCTCGGTGGCGGTGTGCCGGATGTGCCTCGTCAAGGTCGAAGGCCAGAACAAGCTGCTGCCGGCGTGCGCAACTCCGGTCGCGGACGGCATGAAGGTCGACACCGTCGATGAGACCGCGGTCGATGCCCAGAGGGGGATGCTCGAGTTCCTGCTCATCAATCATCCGCTCGACTGCCCTATCTGCGATCGAGGCGGGGAATGCCCGCTTCAGGACCAGACCTTCAAGCACGGCCCCGGTTCCAGCCGCTACGTCGAACCCAAGCGCACCTTCGAGAAGGCACTTGAGATCTCGGACCTCGTCGTGCTCGATCGAGAGCGCTGCGTGTTGTGCTGGCGTTGCGTTCGCTTCTCCGACGAAGTGGCGGGAGACCGCTTCATCCAGCTCGTCGACCGTGGGCCCGGAACGCAAATCCTGACCTTCAAGGACGAGCCCTTCGACAGCTACTTCTCGGGCAACACCATCCAGATCTGCCCGGTAGGTGCCCTGACATCGAAGCCCTACCGATTTGTGTCGCGTCCCTGGGATCTCATCAGCGCCCCCAGTGTGTGCGCCTATTGCTCGGTTGGCTGCCCGATGACTAACGAAGCGCGCTCGGACAAGCTCGTCCGAACGCAGGCACTTCCCAACGAGAACGTCAACGACTTTTGGACCTGCGACAAAGGCCGCTTCGGCTATCACTACGTGGGCTCCGAGGAGCGGCTGCAAACACCGCTGCTTCGTAAGGGGGACGACTTCGAGCAGGCCTCCTGGGGCCAGGCGCTTGATGCCATCGTCTCGCGCTTGCGGGACGCCAAGAGAATAGGCGTCATTGCCTCGGGGCACCTCACTACAGAGGACGCGTGGGCGATCTCCAAGTTGTCGAAGACCGTGCTCGCCACGCCCCACGTAGATGCTCGCATCCAAGATGCGGGTGCGCCCTACGAGCTGGCGCTGGGACTGTCCGGAGCGGCGGGCTCGAATGCGACACTCAACGACCTCGAGAGCGCTCGCACGATTCTGTGGGTGGGTCCTGATCCCAAAGAGACACTGCCGGTCCTCTACTTGAGACTGCGCAAGGCAGTGCTGGACAAGGGCGCCAAGCTGATCGTCTGCTCGCCGCGCCGCATCTCGCTCGATGTTTTTGCCACTCACGTGATCCGCTGCGAGCCGGGAGCAGAGGCGCGGGCCGTTGCCGGACTGATGCGAGCCACCGCGCAACCGGCCGAAGCGGTCAACGATATCGGTGATCCGTTAGTCGTGGCGTGGGGGCCGGCCGCCGCGGGGCGCGACGAGAGTCCCATCCTTGCTGCCGTCGTGCAGCTCGCCCACGAACGAAATGCCAAGCTGTTGATGTGCCCACCGCATGCGGGATCGCAGGGCATGCTCGACATGGGCTGTCACCCGCTGCTGGACGCTGGCCACGCGCCGGTGGCCGAGCCGGGCATGGGCACGAGGGAGATGCTCGAAGCGGCGGCGGCCTCGGAGCTGGATGCTCTCGTGATCTTTGGGGCAGACCTAATCTCGGACTTTCCCGACGCCGCTCTGGCGAAGCGGGCGCTCGAGAGCGGTGTGTTCACGGTCGTGATCGAGCTCTTCGCCACCGAGACGGCAACGCATGCCGATGTGGTGCTGCCGAGCGCGGCCTACGCGGAACGAGAAGCCACGTTCACCAACCTCGAGCGGCGACTGCAGAAGCTCGAGCCGTTGCTGACGCCACCGGGCGCGGCCCTCGAGCCGTGGCGCGCGTGCGCGTCGCTGGCGCGCGCCCTGGGCGAGGACTGGGGTTGGAATTCCTTCGAGGACGTGTGGTCGGACATCCGCGCCAACGTAGCCACACACTCCAGTATCGAGGTCTCGCATCTCAATCAGGCTTCGCTTGCGCCCCATCCCGCGCAGGAGTCGGGCTACGCGTCGGGACCCGATCACGCCCCTCCCCATGCGGTCGTGGCCGGTCCGGGAGGCCACTACCCCAAAGGTTTTCGCTCGGGGAGCCCGTTCCAGACCGGTCAGAACTGGCCCTTGTCGTGGGAGCTGCGAGCCTTCGAGGCGCGACAGCGGCCCGGGATCATCGCGCCCGCGCCGGCCTCGAACGGCGGGCTTAACGGAGACCGGCCCCTCACACCGCGTCCGGCCGAGGGCGACGGCTTTGCGCTCTACAGCGGCCGGCTCATCTACGACGAGGGCACGATGGTGTCGAAGTCCATGGCCCTGCGCGGGATTGCGCGCCCGGCCTTCGTCGAGATGAACCCCGAGGACGCGGCGGAACTGGGCTTGTCCGAGGGGGAAAGAGCGATCGTGTCCGGCTCGGGCGTCGAGGCAGAGCTCGAGGTGTTCTTGTCCGACATCTCGAGGGGTGCCGTATTCGTTCCCTACGACCAGAAGGGGCTCAAGGCCAACCGGCTGATGTCCGGGCTCGACGCCCGAGTGGAGGTCAAAAAGGCGTGAGCGGAGTAGTCGATCTCGTTGGAGCGGTCGCGCTCATCGCCCTCATCAAAGTCGTGGTCGTGTTCGTCGCCTTGCTGCTGACGGCGGCGCTCGTGACCTATATGGAGCGCAAGGTCATCGCCGACATGCAAGCGCGCGTGGGTCCAAACCGATGGGGGCCGTACGGGTTGCTGCAAGCGATTGCCGACGGCATCAAGCTCTTCTTCAAGGAGGACTTTCGACCCGCGGCCGCAGATCGCTGGACTTATGCGATCGCTCCCGCCGCGGCGATGGTCCCATCCTTTCTCGCCATCGCCGTAGTCCCGCTTGGGGACCACGTCACCGTCGGCGACAGGCGCGTGGACTTCGTCATCTCAGACATCAACATCGGAATCCTCTACTTCCTGGCGATGGGCTCGTTGGGTGTCTATGGCGTCGTGCTGGCGGGTTGGGCGTCCGGCTCGAAGTATCCGTTGCTCGGCTGCGTGCGCTCGACCGCACAGCTCATCTCTTATGAGATCGCGCTCGGCCTGTCATTGGTCCCCATCGCCCTGGTGGCGGGGAGCCTTTCTTTGAGCGACATCGTCGCGGCCCAAGCAGGCACCGTCGGAAACGTCACCTTCTTCGACGGCATCCCGGTACTGGAACAGTTGCAGGACGTCTTCTCGATCGTGCCCAACTGGTACATCTGGTCCCAATGGCCGGCGTTCGCGATCTTCTTCGTGGCCGGGATTGCGGAGACCAACCGGGCGCCCTTCGACCTCCCCGAAGCCGAGACCGAGCTGATCGCCGGTTACCACACCGAGTACTCCGGGATCCGCTTTGCGATGTTCTACCTCGGCGAGTACATCCACGTCGTGGTCATCTCGGCAGTGGCGGTGAGCCTTTTCTTCGGAGGGTGGCACGGCCCAGGACTCGGCTTCCTGCCGTGGCTGTGGCCCCTGATGTGGTTCCTTGCGAAAACCCTCGTCTTCGTCTACCTGTTCATCTGGCTCCGGGCCACGCTGCCGCGCCTGCGCTACGACCGCTTGATGTGGCTCGGATGGAAGCGGCTGATTCCCGCCGCCCTGTTGTGGATAGTGGTCACCGCGACCGTGAACACCGAAGGCGTGTCGCGCAACATTCGCTTGGGGGTGTTCGTCGTCCTGGCCGGGCTGATCCTCGCCTGGGTCGGTCGCGGAGACCCTCGCCTCGCTTTCGCCGTGACCCCACAAAAAGGAGGCAGCCGTGGCTCTGCCTGAGATCTTGACCGGCATGAAGGTCGTCATCAAGAACGTATTCAAGCGCAAGGACACGGTCGCTTATCCGGAGGTGCGAAGGCAGCCTTTTCCCCGGTTCAAGGGGCGGCATATTCTTGACCGCCACCCCGATGGGCTCGAGAAGTGCATCGGATGCGAGCTCTGCGCAGGCGCCTGTCCTGCAGATGCGATCTACGTTGTCGGGGCGCAAAACACACCGGAGGCCCGCTTCTCTCCGGGCGAACGCTACGCGCAGATCTACCAGATCAACTACCTGCGTTGCATATTCTGCGGGCTCTGCGTCGAGGCATGCCCGACCGAGGCTCTGCTCATGACTACGGAGTACGAGATCTCCGGGCCGTCGCGAGAGGGCCTCATCTATACCAAGGATCAGCTCATCATCGATGAACCCATCAAGCGCCACTGGAAGACGAAGAAAGAGGTTCCCGCCACCGTGGGCCTGGGTGAGGATCTCGACAGAAAGCGAGGAGGATGAACCTCGAGTACCTCGTCTTCGGAGTGATGTTCGTGATGGCGCTGGGGGCGTCGCTGGCAATGCTCTTCGCTCGCAACGCCGTCCACGCGGCCCTCTTTCTCGTCGTCACCCAGGTCGCGCTCGCCCTTGGGTTTCTTCTCCAGGGCGCCTTCTTCGTTGCGGCCGTGCAGATCATCCTTTATGCGGGCGCCATCATGGTGCTGTTTCTGTTCGTCATCATGCTTCTGGGCGTAGACACGCGTGAGGCGCTTATCGATCCCCTGCCGGGCCAGCGCCCGCTCGCCATCGGGCTGGGTGGCCTGCTGGCGGCCGAGATCCTGTGGGTCGCAGTCAGGGGCGTGGAGCTCGCCGCGGGAGGCGAAGATCAGGCGGGCGCACTCACCGAGCTGAATCAGGATCCGGGTAACGTCAAAGCGCTTGCGGCCGAGTTGTTCTCCCGCTACCTGCTGCCTTTCGAGGCGACCTCGGTGCTACTTGTGGTAGCGATCGTGGGGGTCATGGTGCTGGCCCGGCGCATCGGCCGGGTCCCGGACGCCGGTACCGGCGCCGAGAGCGCAAGCGGCAGCAACAAAGAGGGGGCCGCGGCATGAGTGTGGCCCCCGGCTACTACCTTACCCTTGCAGCCTTGATGTTCTCGATCGGCGTGGTGGGTGCCCTCACAAGAAAAAACGCCATCGTGATCTTCATGTTTATCGAGCTGATGCTCAACGCGATCAATCTCATATTCGTGACCTTCTCTCGCATGTGGGGCCACGTCGACGGCCAGATTCTTGTCTTCTTCGTGCTGGTGGTGGCAGCAGCAGAGGTCGTCGTGGGCCTCGCCATAATCCTCGTGATCTCGAGGCGCAGAGGAACGGCCAACGTCGACGATGTGAGCCTTTTGAAATGGTGAACGTGTGACCGACCTGGCACCATATGTGATCGCGCTTCCGCTCGCCGGAGCGCTGACCCTGATGATCTTCGGCAAGCGCATCGGCGATGCTGCGGGAATCGTTGCGTCCGCAGCCATAGGAGTGCCCTTCCTGCTGGGGTTGGCGATGCTCGCCGATCTCCTGGGGCGTCACGCCGAGGAGCGCTCCGTCATCGTCACGGCGTTTCAATGGATCGAGGTGGGTGACTTCGAGGCAGCCGCCAGGCTCCTGGTGGACCCACTCTCGATTGTGATGGTGTTGGTGGTTACCGGCGTCGGCACTCTGATCCACATCTATTCGATCGGCTACATGCACGGGGAGGCTCGCTACGCTCGCTTCTTCTCCTACCTCAACCTGTTCGCGGCCTCGATGCTGCTGCTGGTACTGGCCGACAACCTCCTTCTGCTCTACGTCGGCTGGGAGGGGGTGGGGTTGTGCTCGTATCTGTTGATCGGCTTCTGGTTCGAGCGGCCCGCCGCGGCCAACGCGGCCAAGAAGGCGTTCATCGTCAACCGAGTCGGGGACTTCTCTTTTCTCATCGGGATCTTTGTTCTTTCGGCCTCCGCCGGCTCGCTGACGGTGGGACAGGTTAACGCCGAAGCCGGAGGCATGGCCGCGGGAGTTGCGACCGCCGCAGCCCTGCTGCTGTTCGGAGGTGCCACGGGCAAGAGCGCCCAGATCCCTCTCTACGTGTGGCTCCCCGATGCTATGGAAGGCCCAACCCCGGTCTCGGCCCTCATCCACGCGGCCACGATGGTCACCGCCGGCGTCTACATGGTCGCTCGCTTCTCGCCGGTGTTCGAGGCGTCTGGAGGCCCGGCCCTCTTGGTGGTTGCCTGGATCGGTGCGTTGACTGCGTTGTGGGCGGGTCTGCTGGCGACCGCCGAGTACGACATCAAACGGGTGCTCGCTTACTCGACCGTGTCCCAGCTCGGCTACATGTTTCTGGCTCTGGGCGTGGGCGCATACTCGGTTGCGATCTTCCACCTCGTCACTCACGCATTCTTCAAGGCGCTCATGTTTCTGGGTGCGGGATCGGTCATGCACTCCTTGGGCGGCGAGACCGACATGCGAAGGATGGGCGGCCTGCGTAAGGCGATGCCGGTGACCGGCTGGACCTTCATGATGGGCTGGCTCGCCATCTCCGGCATCATCCCGTTCTCGGGGTTCTTCTCTAAGGACGCCATCCTTGCCTCGGCGTGGCACGAGGGACGATTTCTGTTGTGGCTTATCGGAGCCGTCACCGCGGCACTTACCGCCTTCTACATGTCGCGCCTCTATTTCCGGGTGTTCGAGGGGAAGCTGGTCACCCCTGGGAACCTGCACGTTTACGACGCGCCCCCGAGCATGGCCGCAGCTCTCCTCCCGCTGGGCGCGTTGGCGGTCCTGGGTGGGGCGATCAACCTCCCGGGACCTCTGACGCTGGAGGTCTTTCTGGAGCCGGTCGTAGGTCACTCGGAGGTGCCCGGCGGGATCGTGCCGTGGGTCCTCGGCGCCATTGCTCTGGCGGCGGGCGTGGCGGGAATCGCCGCCGCGCGCTTTCTATACGCTTTGCCCTCGGGTCAGAAGCCGCTGGAGACATTACACGAGCGCTTTTCTCCCTTCGTCTCTGCAACCCAGCACAAGTTCTACGTCGATGAGCTCTATGGACGGGCAATCGTGCTTCCGGGCAAGGCCCTCGCGAGCTTCTGCGCCAATGTCCTTGACGCCCGGATCGTGGATGGTGCGGTCAACGGCGTGGCCTGGCTGGTGGCCCAGTCCTCTTGGGCCCTGCGACGTGTGCAGACGGGCTACATCCGCAACTACGCCTTGACGTTCTTGTTCGGGGTTGTCGTGGCCTTCTCGCTCTTGGCGTTCAGGAGTGTTCTGTGAGCGGCTTCTCCCTGCTCGACCTGGTGTTGTTCGTTCCTCTGATCGGGGCCGTGATCATCGCCTTCGTTCCGAGCCACGCGTTCTCTTCGATCCGCGTCATCGCCTTTAGCGCAGCGGCGATTTCCTTCCTGCTGTCGGTTGGTCTGGTGATGGGCTTCGATGCGAACGAGCTCGGCTTTCAGCTCGGGACCGCGAAGAGCTGGATCCCCGAGTGGGGAGTTACCTACAAGACCGGGCTCGACGGCATCAGCCTGTGGATGGTGATGCTGACCACGTTTCTCATGCCGCTCGGTGTGCTGGCGTCATGGACGATCACCAGCAGAGTCAAACCTTACTTCATCTTCTTTCTGGCGCTCGAGACGGCGCTGCTGGGAGTGTTCTGTGCGCTCGACATGTTCCTCTTCTATGTCTTCTGGGAGGCTTCTCTAGTCCCCATGTACTTCATCATCGGGATGTGGGGATACGACCGCCGCGTCTATGCGGCAATGAAGTTCTTTCTGTTTACCCTTGTCGGTTCGCTGCTGATGCTGGCCGGGATCCTCTATCTTTACTTCAGCGCTGATCAGCCGACCTTCGACTACGAAGCCCTGCTCGGCACGCCTCTGGCCCTCGACGTCCAGCGGCTGCTGTTCTTGGCGTTCTTCGCTTCGTTCGCGGTAAAGGTGCCGCTGGTGCCCTTGCACACGTGGCTTCCCGACGCTCATACCGAGGCGCCCACCGCGGGCTCGGTGATCCTGGCGGCCGTGCTGCTGAAGCTGGGCGCCTACGGCTTCATCCGCTTCGGCATCGCGCTGTTTCCCGACGCGGCCCGCGAGCTTGCGCCGCTGCTCATGATCCTGGCCGTGATCGGAATCATCTACGGCGCCCTGATCGCAATAGTGCAGAAGGACCTCAAACGACTCGTGGCGTACTCGTCGGTGGCGCATCTCGGTTTCGTGATGCTGGGCCTGTTCGTGGGCTCGGTCCAGGGCATGAGTGGGGGCATCCTGCAGATGGTCAACCACGGGCTCTCGACCGGAGCGCTGTTTCTTCTTGTCGGCGCGCTCTACGACCGGCGGCACACGCGCCAGATCGCCGACTTCGGAGGACTCGCCAAGTCCGCTCCGGTGATGGCCGGGATCTTCCTGCTTGTCGCGCTGTCGTCGCTCGGGCTGCCCGCGCTCAACGGTTTCGTGGGCGAGTTCCTGGTGCTGCTCGGGACGTACTACGAGTACCGCTACTGGGTGGTCCCGGCCGCCTTCGGCATCGTGCTGGCCGCGATCTATCTGTTATGGGCCTATCAGAGGGTGTTCCACGGGGAGCCCACGGGCGAGAACCGAACGGTGCCCGACCTCTCCGGGCGCGAGCTCGCCATGCTGCTCCCCGTGGTGGCCTTGATCGTGTTCATCGGCGTCTACCCGAAGCCTTTTCTCGAGCGCATCGAGCCGGCGGCCGCGCGGGCCGTCTTTCAGTTGAAAGAATGCACGGTAGACCCTGAGCAGCCCGATCTGCAAGACTCTGCGTCCCCGGTCCCCGCCGGCCCCTGTGTGAATTTCGCCGGAAACTTGAACTACCGGCAGCTCTCGGAGTTGCTTCCCTGATGCAGTTCAATCCTCCCGTGGTCGAGCTTGCCGGTATCGGCCCCGAGATAGCGCTGGTGGTTGCCGCCTTCGTGCTCTTGATCGCGGACGCGATTCTCGGTGCGAGGTTGCCCACTATCGCCCAGCCGCTCATGGCGAGCGTGGGGCTGATCGTGGCCGCCTACCTCGCGCTGCAGCAGTGGGGCGAGACCGACCTCCAGCTCGGCGGGATGATCGCGCTCGACGGCTTCGCCACCTTTTGCAAGATCAGCCTCCTGACCTTCGGTTTGCTCACGGTGTGGTTGGGCCGCGACTACCTGGAGCGCGACGGGATCGGGGAATCGGAGTTCTACGGACTCGTGCTCCTGTCGGTCGCAGGGATGATGCTGATGGCGTCGGCCGCCGATCTGATCGTTGTGTTTCTCGCACTCGAGACCTTCTCGTTGGCGCTCTATGTACTGGTCGGTTTCCGACGCAATTCCTTGGCGGGCCAGGAGTCGGCCATGAAGTACTTCTTGCTCGGATCGTTTTCCTCCGCCTTCTTTTTACTCGGAATCGCCTTGACTTATGGCGCCGTGGGCTCGACCGGCCTCTACGGCGACGAGTCGACCCCCGGAATCGCCTCCTTCTTGAACTCGAGTGCCGGTGCGGACGTCGGGCTGCTGGTCGCTGCGACCGCCCTGCTGATTGTCGGTCTCGGTTTCAAGATCGCCGCCGCCCCCTTTCACATGTGGACCCCGGACGCCTACCAAGGAGCGCCGTCGCCGGTGACGGGGTTCATGGCGGCCGGTTCGAAGCTCGCTGGTTTCGCCGCCTTGGTAAGACTGCTGGACGTGAGCCTGTATTCGCTGCGAGGGGAGTGGCGGCCCCTGGTGGCGGGTGTGGCGGCCGCGACGATGATCGTCGGATCGGTGCTGGCGGTCGTGCAAGAAGATGTGAAGCGAATGCTCGCCTATTCCTCGATCGCTCACGCCGGATTCGTGCTCACCGCAATTGTGGCGGCCAACGACCGCGGCGTGTCGGGAGCGTTGTTCTACCTTGTCACCTACGGCATCACCGTGCTGGGCGGTTTCGGCGTGGTGGCGATCCTGGCCGGCCGCGACGAACAGCGTGTGAACCTGGTCGACTACAAGGGAATCTTTTCAGCCCATCCCGCGCTGTCCTCCGCCCTCACGCTTTTTATGCTGTCCTTGGCCGGGGTGCCCTTGACCTCTGGGTTCGTGGCCAAGCTGGTCGTGTTCGGGCCGGCGATCGACGCCGGTTACACGTGGCTCGTCGTCGTCGGCATGATTACGAGTGCGATCGCAGCGTTCTTCTACTTACGGGTTCTGGTCGTGATGTACATGCAGGAGGCCGACGAGGTTCGGCCCTCGATCCCGGTGGGGAGGATGTCGGCCAGTATCGTAGCCCTGATAGCGGTGGCCACGGTCGTCCTGGGCCTGTTCTGGAGCCCGCTCATCGATGCCGCGCAGCAGGCCACGTTCTTCTTCCCGTCGAGCTGAGGTGACTTCCCGGCTCGGGCCTGGGCGAAGGAACAACATTGTCGCTGTACCCACACGAGATGTGGTCGGAGACGCAAAGTTGTGCCAGGTCAAAGGTTGGTCCAAGCCCTTTCGGGGTAAGGGGGCAGCCCAATGAGCTCGAGCAACGGGCCTTCGAGCCGGTCGGCAAGAGCATCGTCGCCGCGACGCAACTCCTCGAGGAAGGCCCCCGCCGCGGCTTCGATTGCGTTCAGCAGCACCTCCGGCTCGAGCGTCGCGACCAGTGCGGCCTCGAGCGACGCCAGCTCGCCGGCGGGCAGGTCGTCCACATGATCGAAGAAGTCGGCGTCCCAACCGCGGCGCTCTTGGGCGAGCCCGAGCGTGCGGTTGCGCACTCGTTCGAGGTACCACAGCGCTTGCCACGGACGCCCACGCCTTACCGCCGCGCAGGCATGAGTCACGTCATGCCACGCAAAGCCAGCCTCGGAGGTCCAATCGGGTGAAGGGGAGGCCGACGTGGCGGGAGGCTGTAATACGGCGGTCGAGCTCCCTGAGCGATCGAACACGATCCTTGCCGGCCCCCACACGGTCAGGTGGGACCGGGGAGTGAAGGCGAGATCGAGCTCGAGCAGGTTCTTGAGCAGAAAGCCGCGCACGAGTGTTTCTCCGAACGCGGTAGCGAAGTGATGCAGAACCGGGACTTGGTCATACATCCGGCGCACCCACTCGTCCGCCACCGCTGCGTGCTCTGCATCGTCTGATACCACGGCGACAAGGTCGATATCGGACCAGCGATCGGCCGTCATCGATGCAAGCGAACCGACTACAAGGACGGCATCGATTCGGTCGTCGCTTTCGAGCAAGCCCGAGACGTTCTTTGTAGTTCGCTCTCGTTCTTCGGGAGTGAACAAGCTCAGGCTTTCTCAGCGCCGCCGACTACGAGCGCTGGGACGAGGCTTGACATCGGCGGGAGCCGGGCTGGGACGTCCTCCAAGGTTCACGAATGCCCTCGTTAGTGCCAGGGTTCCCGCCATCGAGACGACCACTGTGATGGCGCTCGCAACGCTGCGCTCAAGGGCGGTGTCGTCGAGGCCCACCGCGTAAGCGAGGGGTAGAGCGACATTCGGGAGCAGGATCATTACGGCGAAGATCAGCCCCACGGCTTTGCGATTGCCCTGGCTCACATCGACGCCCCGCGACAGCGCCTGCACGATCCCAAGCCGCTCGAGCACTACCGCTTGCTCGGAGAGGGCGACGTAGGCGCCGATCACCAGCGCGCCGATGACCACCAGGAAGAGGCCGAGGCCGACCATCACGAAGATGAGCAGCTCGACGATCACGAAGCGCCAGAAGCAGCGGGCCCGAAAGGCGGCCCGCATCCATGCATCGCCCGAAGGATCGGGCTTTGAGGATCCAGCCGCCAGGACTGTCGCGATCTGCACGTAGACCGTCACCCCGGCCAGCAAGAGCCACGTTGCCACCCCGGTCCTAGCCGCCCCTAGCGAGGCCGTCACCAGGCTCACCAACATGTTCAGGAACAACAGGATCAAGAACGGGCGCCGGAAGATGTCGCCGAGCGCCCCCGTCATCAAGGGGCCCGCGCTGATCTTGAGATCGGTCTCAGCCATGGCTCGATCCTACGAGGCCCGAGCGGCGAATCCGGGAAGGATCGCCCGGTTCGAGGCGGGCGCCGCATGCAGCTCCCCAGCTCCCTTCGCAAAGGTTACGAATTCAGGAACTTATGCCTCGACCGAGGACCGGGCCGCGGAGCCGGTCGTATCTTGATCACCAATGAGCATCGCCGCTACACGGCCCGAAGCCGTCATCGACCTGATCGACTCCTCTCAGGCGCCGCTGCTGGCGCGCCCCTACTACCAGGATTCGGACCCCGGCCCCATCGTCGCGGCGCTCGCTCATGTCCCCGAGGTCCTCGACTCGGCGATGCCCGTTCTCGCTGCAATGTGCGGGGGCCTTCCGCGCTCCCGGCACGATTGAAAGAGGTCGTGGTGGTGCGGACATCGGCTCATCACGAATGCCGCTACTGCATCGAGTCCCACAGCGTGGTGGCCCTGGATGCCGGATTGTCGCGCTTAGAGATCTTGGGTCTGCGAGATCTCGTCGGCCCTGCCCTACAACGGTGGAGCAAGAATGGAACCAGGGAGGGCGCTCGTGGCATGGGTCGACGCGGTCGCAGGAGCTATTGGCGCGGTGCCGGGAGACACCGCACGTGGCTTGCGCGCGTGGTTCTCCGACGCCGAGATCGTTGAGCTAACGCTGCTGATCGGCGCCACGATGATGCTGAATCGGTTCTGCACCGCGCTGGGCCTTACGTCCTCGAACGAGACACTAGAGCGACTTCGCGCAGAGGACTTGCTGTGAGCCAAGTCGCAGAAGCCAACGCCTCCGGCGCGTTGCCGGGGCGGTTGTGGATGTACAGCAATTATCACTGCAACCTGGCGTGCAGCTATTGCCTCACCGAGTCTGCTCCTCAGGCGGCGAAGCGAGAGCTGCCGGCTGAGCTCATGTTCAGCCTTGCCCGCGACGCAAGAGAGCTCGGCTTCACCTCGCTAGGAATAACGGGAGGCGAGCCCTTCCTGCTCCCTCATCTACCCGACACGATCGAGCGACTAGCCGAAGTAATGCCGGTCATCGTGCTCACGAACGGCACCCTGTTCACAAAAGAGCGACTCCGGCGCGTGCAGCGGTTCGCCGGAAAGCCCGTGGCGTTGCAGATATCTCTTGACTCGCCGGACGCCATTGTGAACGACACCATGCGCGGCCCCCACAATTTCCACAAGGTGATCGAGGCTATCCCTGCCCTCGTAGAAGGGGGAGTGCAGGTTCGCATCGCCACCACCGTCGAAGAGATGGATGACGCCGACATGGTGCGGTTGTGTGCTCTCCACAGGGAACTGGGCGTGCCGGATGAAGATCATGTGGTTCGGCCGATCGTGCGCCGAGGGCGGGCGGTCGATTCCGCCATGGGTGTCGAAGCCCAGGTGGCGGATCTCCCCCCCGAGCTGACTATTTCGGCCGACGGCGCCTTTTGGAGTCCTTTCGGCCCCACGGTCCACTCGGGTGCGCTCGACACCGATCTTCTGGTGAGCAGGACGACGTCACCCCTTCAGAAGCCGGCCGGAATCCTGCTGGGTTTGGTTCAGGGTCGTCCGGCGAGCGAAGACTCCAAACTGGGCATCAAATGAGCGTGACCAGGACGAGCCCGGTCGGGCTCGCAGGCGAGGCAAATCAAGCCGGGGGAGTCGCGTTCTTCGTCACGCGCATCGTGCTGGCTCTCTTGTGGATTCAGAACTCCGGGTGGAAGACGCCACCCGACTTCGGGCAAAGCGCCGAGGCAGGCCTCTACAAGTTCACGCGCTTTGCGGTCGAGCACGAAGTCTTCGCTCCTTACGCCTTCGTGGTGCGCGAGCTCATACTTCCGAACTTCATCATTTTCGGCTGGCTCGTCCTCATCGTCGAGGCGTCGCTCGGAGCCTTCCTGCTGCTGGGGTTGGCAACGCGTCTGTGGGCGCTGGTAGGAGTGGCCCAGTCCCTCGCCATCGCACTGTCGGTTCTCAATGCTCCCGGTGAGTGGAGCTGGGCCTACTACCTCATGATCGCTGCGCATCTGGCGATCTTCGCAGCTGCTGCCGGACGGTATTGGGGGCTCGACGCAGTCTTGCGCCCGTCGTGGGAGCGAAGCGACTCGCGCCTTGCTCGTCTATTGCTGAAGGCGTCATAGAGATGGATGTGATGCGGCGCGCTCAGGCTGCGGTGGCGATAGTGGCCCTGATCGCCGGCGTCGTCTCACTGATTGTGTCCCTGGGGCTTCCCTTGACTGCTCCCCGAGGCGGCGCGCTCGGCGGCACGGGGATCACGTTCAACCTGCTGGGCGCGGCCCTCGTTTCTGTGCTCGGGCTCATTGCGCTCGCCGGGGCCCTACTACGGCGCCGACCTCTCGTCCTTGCCGCCGCCGCCGGCTTCGCCCTCATCGCCGTGCAGGTCTTGCTTCAATTCGGTCGCAGCACGAACTTGCTGGGCACGCGTGGATCGAGCCTCTCCTTCGCCCTGGGGGCGGCAGCGGGTCTCGGCGCGCTGGCCCTGTGGGCGCGACGGGATGTCTAAAGGCTGACTTTTCCGCGCTCAGACTCGCTCGGCGAGCACGGGCGCGGAAAGATCGAGATCGCTACGCACGCGGGTCGAGGCAGTCTGATCCTTGCCTGTGCAGTCCCCGAGAAACTGGACTCGTCCCCACCGCCAGGACGATGTCCGAGCAGATCGCGGGACGCCGCACGCCGGCCTCGGCTAGCCTCCTGTGGATCGTGTCGATGCACAGTGAGCGAGCTTCGCCTGTAAGGGTTTCCAGGCGGAGCCTGAACTGACCCACGCTCATGCGGGCGTCGGCGAAACCGGGAAGGTCGGACCAGTAATCACAGCCCTCTGCCCACGAACGGACCGCGGTGAAGCCGGCTGCACCCAACAGTTCGGCAAGCTTGTCCGGCGTGTCGTGGACGTCGTAGGTGCTGAGAGCTGTAACTCGGTGCGCGCCGTGAACGTCGAGCTCTGCCCCCACGATCTCGTCCACCGTGGAGATCAGGTCCCGACCCCACGTCACGACTCCCACCGACCCTCCGGGTCTTAGGACCCGGCACACCTCGCGAAGGCAAGCGGGCGGATCGGCTGAATGGATGAGCATGAAGGCGAGGACTGCGACGTCAAAGCTTTGTGAGGAGATCCCGAGCCTGTGTGCGTCCATAGCGGCGCGCTGGTGACCTCGAGGTATTAGCTCGAGCATGCCGACCGAGCAGTCGACGGCAACGGTCGATGTGATAGATGTCGCCCGGCCGAGATCGTCGAGCAGCAACCCCGCCCCGGAGCCGAGGTCGAGGACCCGCCCGGCTTGTGCCAGTGGCAGAGAGTCGAACAGCCTCAGGCTGAGTGGCCGCAACAGCGGGCCCCACAGGTCGCGGTAGCGCCCTGCGTCGATGGAATAGCGCGTCGCGACGTTGCCTACACGGTTCTTTTTGGCGACTCCGACGCCGAGCCCGGAAGCCACACGGTTGGCGTAGTTGTAGTAGGCGATGATCCCGTTGGCGTCGACGATCTCACGGTCGCTGAAGCCCGCATCGCGCAGCTCCTCGATGTCCTGCTCGCCGATCCGAGAAGGACTCAGCGTGACCTTTCTCGCATAGCCGCACAGCGCTTGGGAGCGGGGGCCCATCATTTCGAAACGCTGCAGGGCGACCGCCCTGAGAAGCGAGTCGTCTCCGGTAAGCCGGCAGAGCTCCTCGCCATGCTCCCTCAGTCAGTAATGAGCAGTGTTGACGGCGGAAACGGCGACCGCTAGAAGCTCTCGCTCGGTGCGGCTCAGCGGAGAGTCCCCGACAACGATGGCCTCGTAGAGGGCCGAGTGGGCCGGTGGGGCCGCTGGATTGAGTGACTGGGAAGCCATGAAGGGAGAAAGGTGATCGCTGCCGGGCGCATGGGCGACCCAGGTCATCGCAACACACTCGCCATGTCGTGTACCGCTTGCAGGGTCCCCCTGACGGTGCCCGTGACCTTCGATCTGCCGCTCCGGGGCAGGTAGGCGACCGGGACCTCGGCAAGACGCCAGCCCGCGGCATGCGCCCGAAGCACCATCTCGAGGGGCCATCCACTGCGCCGGTCGGTCAGCGCGAGGTCCACGAGCCGTGCGCGCGGGGCGGCTCTCATCGGCCCCAGGTCTCTCAGGTGGATTCCGGTGCGACGAGCGAGCTCCGCGCACAGGACGAAGTTGGCGACTCGAGCGTGCAGGGGCCAAGCTCCGGCCGATGATTGCCGCCGTCCCAAAACCAGCTCGGTCTCTCCGCCTATGACGGGAGCCGCCACGGTGGGGAGCTCGCGTGGATCGAGTGATCCGTCACAGTCCATGAAGCATACGACTTCGGTCGTGGCCGTCTCAAGTCCCCTGAAGCAGGCTGCGCCAAAACCGCGCCGATGCTCCAGAACAACCTCCGCCCCCAAACGCCGGGCGATGCCGCCCGAACCGTCGCGGGATCCGTTGTCCACGACGATCGGGTGCCAGCCCCCCGGCATGTGGTCCAGCACCCATGTGATGGCCTGCGCCTCATCGAGCACTGGTAGAACAACGTCGGGCACCGTCTACTTACCCTGAGGGAGAACCGTGGCAATCACGCGGAGGCCTCCTCGACACACAGGCTGTCCACCGCACGGGCGAACTCGGAGCCGGGCATTTCCAACGCCACTCTTCGGGCATCTAAGAAGTGGTCAAAGTCCGACAATTCTGGGAGAGTGGCGCACCTGAGAGCCAGCCGTTCGAAGCTGACCCGCTGTGCCGCCCCGGTCCATGGAGTGCTCATGGGTACGTCCACGAACGCTTCGGGATGGGCCTTCTTCAAGCCGACCGCCCAGTAGCCGCCGTCGGTTGTCGGCCCGAACACAGCGTCGAGGTCGGGGCGACGCAAGTGGTTGAGTCCTTCCGTGAGCAGCTCCGGCGTCACCTGGGGAGTGTCCATGCCCACCACCAGCGCCGGCCCGTGAGCGTCGTCGAACGCTGCGGTCAAGCGCTCGCCGAGCGTGATGCCGCGCTGGGGCAGCACCTCGATAGAGGGCGTCCAGCTACCCACCGGTCCCTCCAGCACAAGCATCGGTTCGCAGCCGGGCGTGGACATCACGGCCTGGAGAGTCGCTATGAGAGCGATCTCCGCAAGGTCGGCGGCCTCGTGTGAGCTCAATGGAGGACACAGCCTGGTCTTGCTGAGTCCGGGTTGCGGTGCCTTGGCCAGAACGACCAGGCGAGGAACAGCGCTTTTCAGGTGACCGGCCGGCGTAGACATGCCTTTCAACCTAGCCACCGCGTACTGCTTGAGGGCCGGGATTCCCTTACGATTCGCGTAACTTTCCTCCGCAGCTCGTCTTGAGCGCGGACCTAGAGCAAAGAGCCTCCTAATCTCTTGCGAGATGGATACAGCCGTGATGCGCAGCGGGGCGGCGCGTGCCGATGCGCGCATACCTCGCACAAGAGGCATCGTGGTCGCCGGGCTGTCCTGGGTCGCACTCGTGGTGATTGCGCACCTCTGGGGAACCGCGCTGGTGCGGGCCGATCCCGCCATCAATCTGCACGCCCCACCCCTGTTCGGTCACTTCGATTCCCGGCTCGGGCTCAAGACCGTGCCCGCTGTGATGGTGGCTCTGATGGTCGTCGTCCTCGGCCCCCTTGCTACTCGGCGGCTTTCGTGGTGGGGACTAGTGCTTGTGTCCACCTCGAGCGCCGTGGCCTGGGCCGTGGCGCTCGCGTACGTGAACGGAATCGACGCCCTAACCGCCCCCTTGGAGCGCAGCACCGAGTACCTGAGCGTGGTGCCGCAGGTCTCTTCGGTGAGCGATTTCGTGGCGGACTACGTCGACCGGCTGCGCAGCTATCCGATCCATGTAAAGGGCCATCCTCCGGGTGCGGTGGTCATGCTTACTTGGGTAGAGCGGATTGGGCTCGGGGGCTCAGCGTGGGCGGCGGCGCTGGTGATTGCGGCCGGGGCGTGCTCGGTCCCGGCGGCGCTCAGCGCGCTGCGCAACCTTTCCTCGGAGGAGCGCGCCCGCAGAAGCGCACCGTTTCTGGTCCTGGCCCCCGCGGCGCTGTGGATCGCAACCTCGATGGACGCCCTCTTCGCCGGGGTCTCGGCGGTAGCGGTTGCGCTGGTGGTGGTGGCGTTGGGTCGCTCGGGCCTTCGCAGTGACCTGACGGCTGCGGCGGGTGGACTGCTGGGTGGGTGCGCGTTGCTGCTCACCTACGGCGCGGCCCCCTCGCGGCGATAGTGGTGGCGGTGGCTCTGGCCCGGCGCCGCGTGCGCCCGGTGGTCGTTGCGGCGATGACGACGGTTGCCGTATTGGCAGCAGCCGCGGCGTGGGGCTTCTCGTGGCCCCAGGGATTGCAGGCAACCGGGAATCTCTATCGCGCCGGAGTCGCGAGCGATCGGCCGTACGCGTTCTTCGTCGTCTCGAACCTCGCCGCGTTCGCGCTGGTGGTCGGGCCGGCTGCGGTGGCGGGGCTGACTCGGCTCTTCTCCGATCGCGGTCGGGTCCTAGTGCTGGGCGCGCTGGTGGCGCTGATCGCCGCCGATCTCAGTGGGCTCTCCAAGGGAGAGGTCGAGCGCATCTGGCTTCCGTTTGCGCCCTGGGTGCTGTTGGCGACGGGAGCGTTGCCCGAGCGTTCGACCAGGGCTTGGCTCGCGGTTCAGGCGCTGATCGCCCTCGGCATCGCGGTGTTCGTGAGGACCCCCTGGTGAAAAATGGTGAGCAGAATGGTGAGCAGAATGGTGAACAAACTGCTGAACCTCGGCAGTGGCAATTGTCAACGGTTCGCATCTGCCTACCGATTTCGGTGGGCAATTGTCAACGGTTCGCATCTGCCTACCGCGGCGCGGCCTAAGGGGCCTGAACGAGTGACCGAATCGTGACGGAGGAGGGCGGTCGTATCTTGGTGGTCGAAGACGATCCCATGGTGTCCGAGGTCGTGGATCGCTATCTGACGCAAGCGGGCTTCACGGTGGACATGGTCGGCGATGGCCTCGCCGCCTTGGAGCACGCCCAGCTAAGCTCGCCGGACCTCGTGGTCCTAGACATCATGCTCCCGGGAATGGACGGGCTCGAGGTGTGCCGCCGGCTTCGGGAGAAGGCGCCCATCCCGGTCATAATGCTGACCGCCCTGGGGCAGGAGAGCGACCGTGTGATGGGCCTCGAGCTCGGCGCCGACGACTATGTCGCCAAGCCGTTCTCGCCGCGTGAGCTCACCGCGCGCGTCAAGTCGGTTCTGCGGCGGGCGCGTGCTCCCCTGGCATATGCGGGTCTCGACGTCCGCGGCCCCCTCGTGTCCGGAGATCTGGAGGTCGATGTGGCGTCGCACCAGGTCTCGCTCGCCGGCCATGAGGTAACTCTGACAACGCGGGAGTTCGAGCTCCTCGTCTGGCTCATGACTCATCCGCGTCAGGTTTTCACTCGGGAGGAGCTCTTGGAGAAGGTGTGGGGCTTCACTTACGGCGATCAATCGACCGTCACCGTCCACGTCCGGCGCCTGCGACAGAAAATTGAGTCACAACCCAACGAGCCAGTTCGGATCAAGACGGTGTGGGGCGTGGGCTACCGCTTCGATCCCGAGGAAGCCGCGTGAGCATGCTGGCTCCGATAGCCGCCGCCCTGCTGGGCGCATCGCTCACCGGTTTCATCGTCGTCGCTCTGGGGATGCCCGCCGACGAGGCGGCCCTGCTGGCGCTCTACGCCGCCGTGGCCGCCGTGGTGGCCGGCGCGCTCGGATCCTTGGCCCTCAGGGCCCTGTCGCATCGCACCATGGGCCTCCAGATCGCGGTCGTGTCGCTTACCTCGGTGGCGGCGGTGGCCGCGGGGGCGGTGTCCGCCGCCAATCAGATGTTCATCTCCTCTCACGATCTCCGCGCCCTGGTGGTCGTCCTCTCGGCCGCGGGCGCAGTGGGTGCGACTGGAGCGCTGATGCTGGGCCGGCGTGTCGCGCGGGCGAGCCGCTGGTTGGGCGCCAGCGCAAGCCTCATCGCGGAGGGAAAGGTACCCGTCGAAGCATCTCACCCCGTCTCCGAGGAGCTCAGGTCGGTGGCGTTCGCATTGAAGGACATGTCGCAGCGACTCGACGAGTCTCGCGAGCGTGAGCGGGCGATGGAGCGATCGAGGCGGGAGCTGGTGGCGTGGGTATCTCACGACCTAAGGACACCCCTCGCCGGCATCCGCGCCATGGCGGAGGCACTTGAGGACGGGATGGCTCCCGATGAGCTGACCGCAAGTCGCTATCACCGCACCCTGCGGGTCGAGGCCGACAGGCTGGCCGGTCTGGTGGACGATCTCTTCGAGCTCAGCCGGATCAACGCGGGCAATCTTCGGCTCGAGTTGGAGCGCGTCTCCCTGGGCGACCTCGTGTCGGATGCGCTCTCGGCCGCCGCCGGAGTGGCCCGTGCCGGTGGGGTTCGGCTCGACGGCCGCCTCGCCACCGAAGCCTTGGAGCTGGAGGCCTCTCCTCCCGAAATCGCTCGCGTGATTCGCAACCTGCTCGAAAACGCCATCCGCCACACGCCGTCCGAGGGGATCGTCACGGTCGAGGCCGGCGCTCAGGACGGTCATGCTTACGTGAGAGTGGCCGACGCTTGCGGAGGCATCCCGGCGTCAGACCTCGATCGGGTCTTCGACGTCGCCTTTCGGGGACAGCAGGCGCGCACGCCCGGCGGGCAGGCGCGCGGCGGGCTCGGGCTCGCAATCGCTCGCGGCATCGTCGATGCTCACGACGGCGATATCGAGGTGCGCAACATGGGGTCCGGCTGCCAGTTCACGGTCCGTCTGCCGCTCCACCGCGCCTGAGAGTGAGCCGGCCCGGTTCGCCGACGTCCTCAGAAGCGCGCAACGCGCTCTTCACTACCGGATCCGTACTCAGACGCGCGCTACGCGCTTTTCACTACCCGCACCGAGCCCGGTCGTGAGGGCCATGGTCACGGGGGGCTGCGGCTTCATCGGCTCCCACGTCGTCGACGAGCTGGTGGCGGCGGGGCACGATGTCCGGGTTGTCGACGTGGCAGAGCCCAGGCACGGCAATCAGGGGGCCGAGTACGTGCACGCCGATCTGCGGGACCCGGCCTCTTACTCAGACGCTCTGAAAGGGGTCGACGCGGTCTCTCACCAGGCCTCGAAGGTGGGCCTCGAGCGGAGCTTCGCCGACGCCCGTGACTACGTCTCGCACAACGATGCCGGAACCGCCGCCCTGCTGGCAGCGCTCTGCGCCGGTGGTTTCGGCGGCCGCCTCGTGCTCGCATCCAGCATGGTCGTCTACGGCGAGGGCTCCTATGAGTGTCCACGTCACGGCGCGGTGCGCCCTCTGGCGCGGCGCCCGGAGGATCTCGGCGTGGGGAGGTTCGAGCCTCCCTGCCCCCGGTGCGGGGCCGACCTGGCCCCCCGGCCGGTGACAGAGGAGGCGCCGATCGACCCTCGCAACATTTACGCCGCCACCAAGGTGCATCAGGAGCACCTCTGCTCGGCGTTCGCTCGCGCTTGTGGCGCCGAGCTCATCGCCCTGCGCTATCACAACGTCTATGGCCCCCGGATGCCGCGCACTTCCTCCTACGCGGGAGTGGCGAGCATCTTCTGGTCGGCGCTGGCCTCCGGGCAGGCGCCGCAAGTGATGGAGGATGGACGCCAGTCGCGTGATTTCGTCCATGTCGCCGATGTGGCGCGCGCCAACCTCGCCGCCCTGAGCGCGCCGGACGGAATCGAGGGGGTTTTCAACATCGCCACAGGTCGGCCTCGATCGGTCTTGGATCTCGCCTGTGCCCTGGCCGCAGCGAGCGGGCCCGACGCACCGGCCCCGGAGGTCACCGGGGCCCACCGGCTCGGCGACGTGCGCCACATCTTCGCCTCGCCTGAGCGGGCCCGCAGAGTGCTGGGTTGGAAGGCCAAGGTCGCTCTCGAGCAAGGCGTCGCGGCCCTGCTGTTTTGAGCGCCTCCCGGCCCTGCTGTTTTGAGCGCCTCCCGGCGCGGCTTTCCGCACTCTGGCGCCCCTAAAAACTCTGGGAGCCCTGCCGAAGCCGTCGGCGAGCCTCCCGTATCTTGCTCAGGTGCACCTTGTGCCTTCCGACGAAGTCAGCGCTGCTCTCGACGAGGGCCGGGCTGTGGTCGCGCTCGAATCCACCCTCATCACC
>Ga0209587_1000213_pt1 | contig 28794 bp, 32 predicted proteins | sample NGEPerD_2_FD_184512 | JGI IMG/M metagenome (GOLD analysis project Ga0209587, IMG submission 184512) | Arctic peat soil microbial communities from the Barrow Environmental Observatory site, Barrow, Alaska, USA - NGEE PermafrostL1-D... | ecosystem: Environmental > Terrestrial > Soil > Wetlands >...
TCTCACGGTGCCGTCGGACTCTCGCCCGTCGGCTTACTTCCTTTTCTACTCGCCTTTGGCAGCAAACGTAAGTCTTGACTTTTCAGACAAATCAGAGAAGTGATTCCGTTCAGGTGAGGCGGCCGACGAGGACGGCATCCGCGATACGGCCGCCTTCCTCTGCCCCCGCAACGATCGCCTTCGCGCAGTGTGTGATCCAGAGTGCGACCCCCTGTGGTGAGCCGGATCCGTATGCCGCGAGCGCTCCCACATAGGCGGCGACGCCACTGGCGCCATGGCCCACCTCGGTCACTGCGACCCCGGTCGGGTCCAAGCCGCTGGCCTGGATGACGGCTCGCTCGATCGCCCGAGCAACCAGTCCGTTGCCGCGGACAAAGGGCCGGACGGTCGCGATCTCCGCATGCACCAACGCGGCCACCACGACCGCCGGAGCATCCTTCGCACTCAGCAAGAGCTCAACGATCCCCGAAAGCCGCTGTCTCACAACGTCTTCGTCTGGGGCAGGGCCAAGATCTGAGAACTCTCGCGAGATCTCGCCCGCCCGTCTGGGGCGCCCCACCTGCGCCTCCGGCAGTAGATGACCCGCGGCTGCGAGATGGACCCGTGCCAAGGCCTGGGACGGTGCGGCGACGACCATCCCCAGGATGTGCTCGGTCTCCGCCGTGGCCTGCACCGCACCCTTGAGCACGGCCTCGATCGGGTCCGGGTTCTGGGACCACGCCACGGCGCCACGCATGAGGTCGCGCACGACGGCCACATCCATCTCGGCGCCGTCGAGTGCAGCGCTCGCGCGGGCACCCCGGACCCGCGATTCCGCTGCGGCTGAGGGGATCCGGCGGCGCAGTGCCTGATGCCACCGCAGCTTGGTGCAGGCCTCCCGCGCGGCATCGGTGGCCTCGGGCACGCCTGGCAACGCAGAAAGCTGGACGAGGGAATCAGCAATGGTGGACACGCCCTGAGCCTAGAGTTCCCCACGTGCCCCCAGCCACGGACCTCTCCACGCTGGCGATCGTCATCACCACGGCGATCGCCCTGATGGTGCTGGCCTGGGCCCTCGCGAGAGCCCTACGGCGCCGAGGCGAGTTCGGCTCACCGGTCGACCGCGCAACCTACGACACGCTCCATACGGCGTCGCTGGCCTCGCAGCACCTTCACGAGGGGCTCACCCCCCAGGGTGCGTCCAGGGCGGCCAAGCATCTCCGTGCCATGTTGGGCACTCAGGCAATCGCCCTGTGCGACACCGCTTCCACACTCGCGTGGGACGGGTCGGGGGCACACCACCGGGAGCAGGTATGGCGGCACGCCAGTGAGGTGCTCGCAACCGGCCGCACAGTGGTCCTCGGGGCCAAGGACGTGGCGTGCGGGGACCCGGAATGCACCATCCGGACCTCGGTCCTGGCGCCGGTGATCTCCGAAGAGCGCGTCGTCGCGGCACTGGCTGCCTACGGATCGAGCGCCTCCGCCGGCCTGGTCCGGGCGACCGAGGAGGTGGCCGCCTGGGTGTCAACACAGATCGAGGTTGCCGAGCTGGGGCGTCAGAGGTCGCGTGCCACGGAGGCCGAGCTGCGAGCCCTCCGGGCCCAGATCAGCCCGCATTTCATCTACAACTCGTTGGCCGCCATCGCTTCGTTCGTCCGTACCGACCCAGACCGGGCCCGTGAGCTCCTCCTCGAGTTCGCCGACTTCACCCGCTATGCGTTCCGTAGCGGCGGGGCATTTACGACGCTGGCGGAGGAGCTGGGAAACATCGAGCACTATCTCGCGCTTGAACAGGCTCGATTCGGGGATCGGCTGCAGATCTCGCTCCTGGTCGCGCCCGAGGTCCTGCCCGTCGCAGTGCCCTATCTGGCGATTCAACCGTTGGTGGAGAACGCGGTCCGTCACGGCCTCGAGTCCAAGGAGGGCGTCGGGCATGTCACCATCACGGCGACTGACGAGGGCGCCGAGGCCGAGATCGTGGTCGAGGACGACGGTGTGGGCACCGACCCCGAAGTGATGCGCCGCGTCCTGGCCGGGGATCAGGACGGCGCCAGCGTCGGCCTCGGCAACGTGGACGCGCGCCTGCGCCAGGTCTATGGCGACGACTACGGCCTCGTGGTCGAGACGGCGCTCGGCGCCGGCACGCGGGTCAGCTTCCGGGTTCCCAAGTACGCGCCCGGCGTTCACCCCTCGCCGTAATCTGTAGTCCATGCACGACAAGCCCTCTTCTCACGACCCCGCCGTCGTGCCGACCCAGCCGCCTCCGGGCCTGCGAGCGCTTCTGGTCGACGACGAGGCGCCCACTCTGTCCGAGCTGACGTTCCTGCTGCGCCAGGACGACCGGATCGGCGAGATCCGCACCGCGACCAGCGGGGCCGATGCCCTTCGGGCTCTGGAGACCCAAATGGTCGACGTCGTCTTCTGCGACATCAAGATGCCGGGCCTGGACGGGATGGAGTTCGCCCGCGTACTTGCCCGGTTTGCCGAGCGCCCGCAGATCGTCTTCGTCACCGCGTATGACGAGCATGCCGTCGATGCGTTCGAGGTCCGAGCCACCGACTACGTGATGAAGCCGGTCCGCGCCGACCGCCTGGCGGAGGCGGTACGGCGGGTGATGGCCGCACACGACAGCGTCAGCTCCTCGTCCGGGCCGTCCTCCAGCCAAGAGCCTGCGGACGGTCCCGATACCGCGGACGAGACCATCCCCATAGAGCTCGGCGGCGTCACCACATTCATCCAGCGCTCCCAGGTGCTGTACGCCCAGGCACATGGCGACTACGCGCGCCTTCATACGGCGACCGGCTCCCATCTCGTACGAGTCTCGCTCACCACTCTCGAAGACCGTTGGGGCGCATCAGGATTCGTCCGGATCCACCGCAGCACGCTGGTCTCGCTCCCCCAGGTGACGGAAGTACGCATGGACCGCGGCCGGTGCTCGGTCCGACTCGAAGGGGTCGAGCTCCAGGTCAGTCGGCGGCATACGCGTGATCTGCGCGAGCGCCTGTTGGGCTGGGACAAGGCCAGCGACACCTGATGTCGAACGCCGGCGACCGGGAGCCGTCAAAACGGGTCCGCATCACCTCACCACGACGAGCGGCCGCCCGGCGTGGCCCCACCATGCCCGCCACCACGGAGATCGACGAACAGACCGGTCTCGGCAAGGTCTACATGGCCGCTTTGTTGCGAGCGCAGCTACGGCTGACAGTGTCCGTGCTCGTGGCCGTCGCCGCCGGTCTCGGCGTTCTGCCGCTTCTGTTCCTTGTCGTCCCTGCCACCCACGAGCTCCGCGTGTGGCTGATTCCCCTCCCCTGGATCATTCTCGGGGTGCTGGTCTATCCGGTCGTCGCGCTCGCGGCCCTGTACTACGTACGACATGCAGAGGCCATCGAACGCGACTTCGCGGACCTCGTGGATCGCCGGTGAGCGCGCAGTGAACGCCGGGTTCGGCATCTCTGCTGTCACGTTCGTCTGCGTCGTCACCCTCGGCATCGGAGCGTTCGGCCTCCGGCTGTCCCGAACCACCAGTGACTTCTACGTCGCAAGTCGAGTCGTCAGCCCCGGATGGAATGCCTCTGCCATCGGCGGCGAGTACCTGTCCGCGGCTTCGTTTCTTGGGATCGCCGGCCTCGTCTACACGCTGGGTGCCGACATGCTCTGGTTCCCGGTCGGCTACACCGTGGGCTATCTCGTGCTGCTGGTTCTGGTGGCGGCACCCTTGCGTCGATCCGGCGCCTACACCCTCCCCGACTTCGCAGAGGACCGCCTGGAAAGTGTCCCGGTCCGACGGCTCAGCTCCCTGCTCGTCATCGGTATCGGGTGGCTGTATCTGCTGCCTCAGTTCAAGGGAGCCGGCCTCGCCCTCAGCACGGTCACCGGCGCGCCCAGCTGGGTCGGCGGCCTCATTGTCGCAGTCGTCGTCATGGCCAATGTCGTTGCGGGCGGAATGCGCTCCATCACGCTGGTCCAGGCCGTGCAGTACTGGCTCAAGCTCACGGCAATCAGCATCCCGGTGTTTGTCCTGCTCTGGATCTGGCTACGCAGCGGAGCGCCGCAACCGCACATTGCGGCGACTCCGGCAGGACATGGATGGACCCGTCCACTCAGCGGGTTCGGGGGACGCGACCACCCGGTCTACGCCACGTACAGCATGCTCCTGGCGCTGTGTTTCGGCACCATGGGTCTGCCCCACGTGCTGGTCAGGTTCTACACCAACCCCGATGCCCGGACGGCACGGCGCACCACGTTGATCGTGATCGGGCTGCTCGGGCTGTTCTATGTCTTCACTCCGGTCTACGGCATCCTGGGTCGGGTCTACCTCCCGACCCTTCCGCAGGGAGCGCAGGCCGACTCCGTGGTCCTGCTGCTCCCGATGGCGATCAGCCCCGGACTGCTCGGCGAGCTGCTCTCCGCGCTGCTCGCCGGAGGTGCCTTCGCCGCCTTTCTCTCGACCGCCTCCGGGTTGACGATCTCCGTCGCGGGCGTCATCGACCAGGATCTCCTGCGTCCGCGGATCAACGCCAGGACGGGCGGCGATTCCGTTGCCGTACAAGGCTTTCGGATAGCCGCCGTGGCCGCAGTAGCACTCCCCTACGCTTTCTCGCTTCTCTCTGTCAGGGTCGGCCTGGCCGACACCGTCGGCTTGGCCTTCGCCGTCGCGGCGTCCACGTTCTGCCCTTTGCTCGTGCTCGGGGTCTGGTGGCGACGCTTGTCCACGACGGGTGCCGCTGTTGGGCTGGTCACCGGCGGTGTGCTGGCGATGTCGGCCGTTCTGGTCACTATGGTCGGCGGCGTGCACAGCGGTTGGCTTGGGGCGCTGCTGGCGCAACCAGCAGCGTGGACCATGCCCATAGCGTTCCTCGTCACCGTGGTGGTGTCGTTGAACACGCCCTCACGGATCCCCAAGGGCACCGCCCGCACCATGGTCCGCCTCCATGCCCCCGAAACCCTCAACTCTGGCCTCCCCAAACCCACCTTGAGATATTGATCTCCTGAGCCATCGACCACCGCTACCGCTCAACCGGGCAAACGCACCGTTGGGCGCGACCACCACGGCCACACGTCGAGCCGGGTGCCCGGTGAACGCTTAGCGTCGCGCGGGGACTGACGGCGGACAACTCACACTCCTTACCTTGGGACTCCCGGGCGGCGTGCGCCCTCGCGAAAGGACCGTCATGACACAGGTTTCGACCCCAAAACAAACCCCGCAGACAGGGTCGGCACCGTCGTTCGGTGCCCACCTCGCGGACCCTGGGCCGCTTGGCCTCGCAGGGTTCGCCCTCACCACGTTCATGCTCAGCTCGTTCAACTCTGGTCTGGCGCCCAAGTCCGCCGAGGTCGTCGTCCTCGGGGTGGCGCTGTTCTATGGCGGCATCGCGCAGCTGTTCGCCGGCATGTGGGAGTTCGCCAAGGGCAACACGTTCGGCGCCCTGGCGTTCAGCTCATACGGCGCGTTCTGGATGTCGTTCTGGTACCTGGTCTCGCACGGCAAGGACCTGCCCACCACAGGGACCGACGCGGCCAAGGGCATCGGCGTGTTCCTGCTGGCCTGGACCATCTTCACGCTCTACATGACATTCGTCGCCTCGAAGCTGTCCGGAATTCTCTTCGTGCTGTTCTCGGTTCTGTCCGCCACCTTCATCTTCCTGACGATGGGCGAGTTCGCCGGCTCCTCCGCCATGACCCACATCGGCGGCTATCTGGGCCTGCTCACCGCCTTCGTGGCGTGGTATGCCTCCTTCGCCGGCGTTCTCAACGGCAGCGTCAAGCGCGTCATCATGCCAACCTGGCCGCGCTGACATCCGCAGAGCCTAGGCAGTACCGACACCTCCGGTGATCGACAGAACCGCCCGGTTGCGTTGACAACCAACGCAACCGGGCGGTTCTGTCGCCTCTGAGGGAAGCACCCTATGCGCCGAACCGGGGTCAACCGACCGGGCTCCTCGTGCGTCTCTATGGTGTCCGGAAGGAGGACACCGTGAACATCCACCAGCGCACCACAAGGCTTGTCCGTCCGCTTGTCCTAGCAATCACCCTGGCCGGCGCTCCGGCGCTGGCTCTGGCATCGGCCTCCACCGCCACGGCAACCACCTGCGCCACGATCACGGCCCACTGGGGCTCGCTGACCAAGTCCCTCAACCGCATGACCCCGGCAGCGATCACCAACGTCCGCGCCGGCCGGCACACCTGCTTCGATCGTATGGTCGTCGACCTGCGGGGCAAGGGCGCCGGCTACACGGTTCGGTACGTCTCCCAGGTTCTGAGCGAGGGCCAGGGTGCGGTGATCCCGCTTCGCGGCGGCGCCAAGCTTGACGTCGTCGTCAAGGCACCGACCTACAACGTCAAGACGGGCACCTCGACGTACAACCCTGCCAACAGCCGTGAGCTGGTCAACGTGACCGGGTTCTCGACCTTCCGGCAGATCGCATCTGGGGGGTCCTTCGAGGGCTACACCACCATCGGGCTGGGCGTCCGCGCCCGTCTGCCAATGCGGGTTTTCATCCTCGACGGACCAGGGTCCGGAAGTCGCGTCGTCATCGACGTCGCCCACCACTGGTGACCATTCGTTGAGTTGGACGGCCGCCCAGCGACGGACCGGCATACAGTCCTCGCGTGGAACTGATCCCCCGCCCGTACGGGCACCCCGACGTCGTCGCCCTGACCGACGAGGTGCAGACGTACTATCACGAGCTCTATGGCGGATCGGGCGACGAGAGCACCGTGGAGGCAGCCGACTTTGAGCCACCCACCGGGCATTTCGTCGTGGGCTACGTCGATGGCGTTCCGGTCGCGATGGGTGGGTGGCGACGGTTGGGAGACCGACCCGGCCTGCCTTCTGCGAACACCGCAGAGATCAAGCGCATGTACGTGGCGCCCTCCGCCCGCAGGCGCGGTCTGTCTCGCATCGTCCTGACCGAGCTTGAAACCAGCGCGTGGGCGGCCGGCATCGACTGGCTCGTGCTCGAGACCGGGCAGCCGCAGACGAGCGCGGTCGCCCTTTACCGTTCATCCGGCTACACGGATATCGATGGCACGCCCTATGGCCACTACGTCCACCACCTCAACGCGATCCATCTCGGCAAATCGCTCGGTTGAGCGATCCGACCGCTCAGCGCCGCAACTGCCCGCCCGACGCCCGAGCGGGCAGAGGGTCTTGATGCACGAGCGGATACCCGGTTGAGTGAGCCCGTAACCCCGCTTGTGAACTGGAGGATGTTGTGACCCACGAAACCCTGGAAAACCTGTCCCAGGAAAATCGCAAGTTCCCGCCGAGCGCCGAGTTCGCCAACGCGGCCAACGGCAAGGCCGAGCTGTATGGCGCGGCCACCGCCGACCACGAAGGATTCTGGGCCGCGCAGGCACGCTCATACCTGACGTGGAGCAAGGACTTCGACCAGACCCTCGACTGGAGCGATGCCCCGTTCGCCAAGTGGTTCGTCGGGGGCGAGCTGAACGCGTCATACAACTGCGTCGACCGGCACGTCGAGGCGGGACGCGGCGACAAGGTGGCGATCCACTGGGTGGGCGAGCCCGGGGACTCACGGGACATCACCTACTCCGACCTGCTCGACGAGGTGCAGCGAGCGGCGAATGCGTTGCAGAGCCTCGGCGTCGTCAAGGGCGACCGGGTCGCGGTCTATCTGCCGATGATCCCCGAAGCCGTCATCACGATGCTCGCGTGCGCGCGCATCGGCGCCCCGCACTCGGTCGTGTTCGGTGGTTTCTCCGCGGACGCGCTACGCACCAGGATCAGCGACGCCCAGGCCAAGGTCGTGGTGACCGCCGATGGCGGCTATCGCCGTGGCGCAGCGGTTGCGCTCAAGCCGGCGGTCGACGATGCCGTCAGTGGTGAGACCACGGTCGAGAAGGTCCTGGTCGTCAGGCGCACCGGTGGCGAGGTGGTCTGGGACGACAGCCGCGACGTCTGGTGGCATGAGGCACTCGCGGCCGCAGACGGGACCCACCCGGTCGTGGGGCACGACTCTGAGCACCCGCTGTTCATCCTCTACACGTCGGGCACCACAGGTATGCCCAAAGGCATCTACCACACCACCGGCGGCTACCTGACGCAGAGCGCATACACGAACTCCGTGGTTCATGACGTCCACCCTGACACCGATGTGTTCTGGTGCACCGCCGATGTGGGCTGGGTGACCGGCCACAGCTACATCGTCTACGGGCCGCTGGCCCTCGGTGCTACCCAGGTGATGTTCGAAGGCACTCCTGACAGCCCTCACCAGGGTCGCTGGTGGGAGGTCATCGAGAAGTACGGCGTCACCGTCTTCTACACGGCCCCCACCGCGATCCGCACCTTCATGAAGTGGGGTGAGGAGATCCCCGGCAAGTTCGACCTCTCATCGCTGCGGCTCCTGGGCTCGGTCGGTGAGCCGATCAACCCCGAGGCGTGGATGTGGTACCGCCGGGTGATCGGCGGCGACCGGTGCCCCATCGTGGACACCTGGTGGCAGACCGAGACCGGCGCCATCATGATCAGCCCCCTGCCGGGAGTGACCCACACCAAGCCCGGCTCGGCGACGATCGCAGTGCCGGGCATCGCCATGGACGTCGTCGACGACCTGGGCAAGCCGGTGCCCAACGGCTCGGGCGGCTATCTCGTCCTGACCAAACCGTGGCCGGCAATGCTGAGAGGCATCTGGGGCGACCCGGAGCGCTACCAGGAGACGTACTGGTCGCGCTTCCCCGGCCTGTACTTCGCCGGTGACGGCGCCAAGAAGGACGAAGACGGCAACATCTGGCTGCTCGGCCGGGTGGACGACGTCATGATCGTGGCGGGCCACAACCTGTCCACCACCGAGATCGAGTCCGCGCTGGTGTCCCACCCCAAGGTGGCAGAGGCCGCCGTGGTCGGCGCCAAGGACGACACGACGGGCCAGGCCGTGTGTGCGTTCGTCATCCTGCGTGGCGACGCTCATGAGGGCGAAGACATCGTGACCGAGCTGCGCAACCACGTGGCCAAGGAGATCGGCCCGATCGCCAAGCCGAGCAAGATCATGATCGTTGACGAGCTGCCCAAGACACGCTCCGGCAAGATCATGCGCCGTCTGCTCAAGGACGTCGCCGAGAACCGCGAGGTCGGTGACGTCACCACCTTGGCCGACTCGAGCGTCATGACCCTGATCAAGACCGGCCTCTCTGCCACCGGCGCCGAGGAGTGACTCTGTGATCAGCTGAGCGCAGTTTGCTCAGTTGAGGCTGGTTTGCTCGGTTCAGGCCGGTTTCGATGGCTTTCAGAAGCCTCGGGACCGGCCTGAACTGAGTAAAGGCTCGGCGCACGGCCGTCACTGAGTAGGGTCGTAGGACGGACAACTCGAGCGGAGGGTCGATGAGCGATCAGAACGGCGCGACCGAGCGCACCCTCGGGCAGCTGGTGGCTGATGCGACCCATGACCTCTCATCGATCATTCGCAGCGAGATCGCGTTGGCCAAGGCGGAGATAGGGGCGGATGCGAAGAAGGCCGGTGCCGGCGCCGGGCTGTTCGCGGCGGCTGCGTTGCTCGTGTTCCTTGCCCTGATCCTGCTGCCGATCGCCGCGGCATATGGGTTGGTGGCGGCGGGGCTGGCCCCCTGGCTGTCGTTCCTCATCGTGTCCGGCCTCTTGCTCGTGCTCGGGGCGATCCTCGCAGTCATCGGCAAGAGCAGCGTCAGCAAGATCAAGGGCAAGCCCGAGCGCGCCATCAAGAACGCACAAGACACCATTGCGGCCATCAGACCCAGCGACGGCTGACGAACCCCCGCCGCCCCACCCAACCCCAATCTGCATCGAAGCGAGATCTGCGCACATGAGGAACGACGCGTCGTCTGTGCTCATCGACGGACCCTGGGCGCACAAGTTCGTCTCCGCCAACGGAGCTCGCTTTCACGTGGCCGAGCACGGCGAGGGTCCGCTTGTCGTTCTCCTGCATGGGTTTCCACAGTTCTGGTGGGCGTGGCGCGACCAGCTGATCGCGCTCGCCGAAGCCGGCTACCGGACGGCTGCCATCGATCTGCGCGGCTTTGGCGCCTCCGACAAACCGCCCCGGGGCTATGACACCTTCACCCTGGCCGCCGATGTTGCGAGCATCGTGCGATCCCTCGGCGCGAGCAACGCGGTCATTGTCGGACATGGGTGGGGCGGCTGGATCGCTTGGTCCATGCCCACGATGCAGCCCGCGGTCACCACCGCCATCGCTGCGCTCGGCATGCCACACCCGCTCGTTCTTCGTCGCGCCTCGCTGCGCAATCCTGCCCAGATCAGATCCAATGCCTACCTGGCCGGACTGCAACGTCCGTTCGTTCCCGAGCATCAGATGAGAACGAGCCCCGCGTACGTCGAACACCTGCTGGACTCCTGGTCGGCTCCACAGGGGCACTGGCCTCCACGCGACGTCGTTCAACGCTATGCCGAGGCGATGGCCCTTCCGTTCGTCGCCCACTCGGCCGCGGAGTACTACCGCTGGGTGGTCCGCAGCCAGCTGCGACTCGATGGCAGACGTTTCGCCCAGCGAGTGCGATCCGTCATCACCGTGCCTGTGCTCCAGCTGCAGGGTGGACAGGACGGTGCTGTGGTGCCGGCGCTGGCCGCGGCGTCATCGGCCTACGTCACAAGCCCGTACGAGCAGCATCTCATCGCGGACGCGGGACACTTCCTGCCCGAAGAGGCACCCGACGAGGTGAACGCACACCTCCTGCGATGGCTTGACGCCCACCGCTGAACGCCCACCGCTGAACGGCGCGTTCGGGTCAACCCACCGCACATCCTCCGGTGCTCACGGGAGAGAAGGACCTGCTCGCGGCATCGAGGACGGGCTTGGCCTCGTCCAGCGTGAGCGCATATCCGGTGTGGGCGTCATCGAGGGACCTCGCGAAGACGACTCCGACGACATCGCCCCGGGGCGACAGGAGCGGCCCGCCGGAGTCGCCCGGCTCAACCCTGGCAAAGAGCGAGTAGACGTCGCGCGTCACGCCGGGATTGCCATAGATGTCCTCGCCCGTGGCCGTGAGCACGTCGCGCACGCGGGCGGAGTCGACGCGGTAGGGCCCGTCCAGCGGGAAGCCCGCAACGGCTGCGCTGTCGGAACGCTTGAGGTCAGGGCCCTGCGTCAACGCCGGCGCCGGAAGACCCGGCACCGAGAGCACAGCGAGGTCCCGTCGCGGATCAAACAGGACCACGCGGGCGTCATACGAGCGACCGGTGCCGCGGATCCGGACGTGCTCCAACGACACACCGGCGACAACGTGGGCGTTGGTCACGACGCGTTCCGGCGCGACGACCCAGCCGCTGCCTTCCTGACCGCGGTTGCACGACTCGGCCACGCCGGTGATCTTGACGATCGACTCGGCTGCTCCGGCCACGCCCGGGCCGAACGCCTGTGGGTTGTCCGGCGGCGCGACGGGGGCGATCGGCTCGGCCTGGATGCCCTCGAATACGCGGGGGAATCCCTCGCGGTCGAGAACGGAAAAGAACCCCGCGAAGAGCCTCCCGGTCTGCGGCGGGATGAAACGGTCGATCGTCTGAACGATTCGTGAGCCGCCGATCGCCTTGGCCAGCGGCGCAGGAGCACCGTCCCGAACCGCACCCGCCATGAACCAGACGAGCACCGACACCGCGAGCACCGTGGCCACCGCACCCAGGATGGAGTCGACCACCCGTGCCGGTCGGACCCGCAGCCCGTGGCGCAGTCGAGACCCGAGGCTGATGGCGATCGCCTGGCCGAGGGAGGCAAGGACGAACACCCCGAAGATCAGAACGACCGTGCGTGCCAGCACGTTGTCGTCCACGCTGTGCCAGCGCTGCAGCACGACCGGCAGCAGCCACATGCCCAGCGCGCCGCCGGAGAGGAATCCGATCAGGGACAGCACACTGACCACGAAGCCCTGGCGGTAGCCGGTGAAGCCGTAGCTCACCAAGAGGATGCCCAACACGATGTCCAGCAGGATCGAGGTCATGACGGATCCTCCTGGGCTCGGGCCGGGGGTGCGACCGAGCCATCGCGGGCTCCGACGAAGTGCGCGGGCAACGGTCGGTGGTCGTCCCTGTCCCATGACTGCTCAAGGCCCGCCAGCTCGATGACCTTGGAGAGCAGCCCCGCGGTGAAGCCCCACACGAGCAGACCATCAATGTCGAACGCCGGGCCCACGAAGCCGCTGGGGTGCGTGATCGTGAATCGTCTTGCCGGGTCAGTGAGCTCGGACAGCGGGGCCCTGATCACCCGGGCGACCTCACGGTGGTCGACGACGTCGATCGGACTCGGCTCGGACCACCACGCCAGGATCGGTGTGACCACGAAGTTACTCGGTGGCAGATAGAGAGCCGGAAGCTCAGCCACGACCTGAACGCCGGCCGGGTCCAGGCCCACCTCTTCGCGGGCTTCTCGTAGTGCGGCCGCAGCCGGCCCTGAGTCGGTGGGATCGATCGCGCCGCCCGGGAAGGACACCTGGCCCGCATGTGAACGCATGCTGTGCGAACGCTCAGTAAGCACCACGTCTTCGCCGCCGTCGTCGCCCGGACCGAACAGGATCAGCACCGCAGACTGCCGACCCCCCTCGTCGGGGGGCGAGAACCGGCTGAAGAACTCCGTCTCGAGCTGATCCAGCTGCCCCACCAGATGCGCCATCCAGTCCGGCTGGCGGACCGGCTCGACGGGGTCTGTCACGACAGCTCCGGGGAGAGCTCGTACTTCAGCAGCTCGGTCGCCTTGACCGGGTCCATCTCACCCTCGCCGTAGGACGGGCACCAGGTGGCAACCGGGCACGCGCCGCACGCGGGCCTGCGCGCGTGACAGGTGCGGCGCCCGTGAAAGATCAGGACGTGGGAGAGCATGGTCCAGTCCTTCTTCGGGAACAGGGCGCCCACGGCGTGCTCGACCTTGACCGGGTCCAGCTCCTTGGTCCAGCCAAGTCGCCTCGCCAAGCGCCCGACGTGCGTGTCCACGGTGATCCCGGGGATGCCAAAAGCGTTGCCCAGCACCACATTCGCCGTCTTGCGCCCGACACCTGGCAGGGTCACCAGATCCTTGAGGCGGGGTGGCACCTCGCCGTCAAACCGCTCGACCAGCGCCGTCCCGATCTTGATCAGCGAGTCAGTCTTGGCGCGATAGAAGCCTGTGGACTGGATCATCGTCTCGAGCTCGGTGCGATCGGCGCTGGCGTAGTCGGCGGCGGTCCGATAGCGCGCAAAGACCGACGGCGTCACCAGGTTCACCCTGATGTCGGTGGTCTGCGCGGACATCACCGTGGCCACCAGGAGCTGCAACGGGTTGTCGAAGTCGAGCTCACAATGGGCATAGGGATAGCGCTCGACCAACGCGCGATAGACCTTGCGGGCACGGCGGGTCAACGCGACCGGGGTCTCGGGGCTCATGGTCGAAGGCACCCCGTCAGACTAATCGGCGTGGTCGACAATCCCCCCAACCGTCTCGCTCTGGCAGACTGTGCGCCGTGGACATCGACATCGTAAGAAGATCCCCGCTCTTCGCTGCATTGGACGACGAGGCCGCAGGGGCCTTGATGGAGTCAATGACGGCTTCGCACCTAGAGCGCGGCGACATCCTCTTTCGCGAAGGCGACAGGGGGGACCGGCTCTACGTGATCGGCGAAGGCAAGATCAAGCTCGGGCGTACCAGCGTCGACGGCCGCGAGAACCTCCTGGCCGTCCTGGGCCCGGGCGAGATGTTTGGCGAGCTCAGCCTCTTCGACCCCGGTGCCCGCACTGCGACCGCCACCGCCGTCGCGGAGACCCAGCTCATCGCGCTCGGCCATGACGACCTCAAAGCGTTCCTGTCTGGTCGTCCAGCCGTGGCGGCGACCTTGCTGGCTGCGCTGGCCCGTCGTCTTCGCCGCACCAACGAGGCCCTGGCCGATCTCGTCTTCACCGATGTGCCCGGCCGCGTGGCCAAGGCCCTGCTCGATCTCTCCAACCGCTTCGGCCGCCCGGCCGAGGACGGCGTCCTGGTCCCCCACGACCTGACCCAGGAAGAGCTCGCCCAGCTCGTCGGCGCCTCTCGCGAGACGGTCAACAAGGCGTTGGCTGACTTCGTCACGCGCGGCTGGATCAAGCTTGAGGCCCGCGCTGTCGTGTTGATGGACGTCGAACGCCTCAGGCGTCGGGCCCGCTGACTGCCAGGTAGTCCAGCTGGGCCAGCACGCTGAGCCGGGCCGCCGGCCAGAGCTCCCGCGGGACATCGGCATAGACCATCTCGACCACCGCATCCGCCCCGACCGCCCCGGAGGCGACGGCCGCTCGCACCTGCTCGAGGCGTTCCTGTCGATGGTCACGGTAGAAGCGCACGACTGCGGCTGGATCCGAGACGGTGGGGCCGTGTCCCGGCAGGATCTGGGTTACCTCGCGCGAGCCGGTCATGGCCTCGATACGCCGCAAGGACACAAGGTATGCCGCGAGCTCACCATCGGGCCATGCCACCACTGAGGTGCCGCGTCCCAGGATCGTGTCGCCGGTGATCAGGGCGTTCTCGGCGACCAGCAGGAATGAGAGCGAGTCGCTGGTGTGCCCGGGAGTGGCCACGACCGTCAGGTCCAGACCGCCGACGGTCAACCGCTCACGCTGGTCGAGATCGTCGTGCCCTCTGCCGATGGCTCGAACGGGCGCGCCGGTGAGCGCGGCGAACCGCCAGGCGGATTCGGCGTGGTCCGGGTGACCATGCGTGAGCAGAGTCAGTGCAACCCGCGCCCCGCGTCCAGCCACGACGTCCAGCACCCGCTGCAGATGCTGCTCGTCGAGCGGTCCTGGGTCGACGACCACGCAGTCCGTCGCGCCCGGCTCCATCAGGATCCACGTGTTGGTGCCCTCGAGCGTCATGGCGCCAGGGTTCGGCGCGAGCACACAGGTCGCGCGCGAGGTGACGTCGCCGCCGACCCACAAAGGCTTCGCCTCCCCGTCAGCAGGAGGTGCAGCCGGTGCGGGCGTCATTCCCCCGCCAACGGGAGATGCACCGACGGCAGGACGCAGCGAATGACCACCGCGTCATCAGTACGGACGATCACCGGGGTGATCGGCGCGATGCGGACCTCGGCGGCCATGAACTCGGCCGCCGAGGAGGCCGCCGCCACCTGTTCGACGCACACCACGGTCGGCGGCAGCATCAGGGCCACGCCGGTCGCATAGTCCTCGAGCAGCCGAGCGGGATCGACCCAGCCGGCGTGGTCTGCCTCACTGGTCTGGTCATCGGCGATCTGCCCAGCCGGCATAAGCGCGGCGAAGATCCTTGTGTCGTAACGCTTTGGCTCAAACTCCGGAGTGATCCAGTGTGCCCGCGCCCGGAGGAGATCGGACCGCAGCACCAAGCCACGACGGATCAGCATCTGGGCCAACGAGACCTCGCGCGACAGCAGCGCCTTGCGCTCGGCCTGCCACTGCGGACCGCTCACGTCCCCGACCACGGAGTCGGCGGAAGGCCCGGCCAGCAACACCCCGCACTCCTCGAACACCTCGCGCACAGCGGCGGCAACGAGCTCGCGCGCAGTGGCCTCATCGGCGACGAGCACGCGTCCCCACTCCGCCGGCGAGGGCCCCGCCCAGGGCAGGCTGGGGTCGGCATCGCGCGGGTCGACCCCTCCGCCGGGGAACACCATCATCCGCGGCGCGAACGCCATGGTGGAGACACGGCGCTGCATGAAGACGTCCACCGCGCTCCGGTCGGCGGCACTTGCGCGGTGGTCACGCACAATCATGACCGTGGCTGCGGGCTTGGCGGTGACTACCTCAGAGCTCCGGCCCTCAAGCCAGTCCTTGGCCCGACCGGCCAAGGTCCCGACGGCGAAGTCGCGGATCTGACTGGTAATGCTCAGTCCTGGACCGAAACGGTGATCTCGACCTCGACCGGGGCATCGAGCGGAAGGGCTGCGACCCCCACGGCCGAGCGAGCGTGGACCCCGGCGGCGCCGAACGCCTTGCCGAGCAGCTCGGAGGCGCCGTTGATGACGCCAGGCTGTCCGGTGAACGACGGGTCGCTGGCCACGAAGCCGACAACCTTGACCACTCGGGTCACCTTGTCGAGGTCACCGATGACCGACTTGACGGCAGCGATCGCGTTGAGGGCGCACGTCTCGGCCAGTTTCTTGGCATCGTCAGGAGAGACGTTGCCGTCGCCCGTCCCCACTTTGCCAGTCTGAACCAGTGCGCCGGACACCATCGGCAGCTGACCGGAGGTGAAGATCATGTTGCCGTCACGCAAAGCCGGCACGTAGGCCGCCACGGGCTTGGCAACGTCGGGAAGGGTGAGGCCAAGCTCGGCCAAACGGTTTTCAACAGCGGACACGACTATGCCTTCTCTCGCTTGAGGTAAGCCACCAGGCCGCCGCCATCCGGGCCGGTCAGGACCTGCACGAGCTCCCAGCCATCCTCGCCCCACTGGTCGAGAATCTGCTTGGTGGCGTGCACGATCAGTGGAACCGTTGCGTACTCCCAGTTAGCCATGAAGGCAGCCTAGACCGGATCGAACCACGACCCGCAGGACCCTGCCCGGCCACCCGCGCCGGTCCGACCCGCGCTCACTAGAGGTCGCCAGGCTCGCCAACGAACTGGGACTGGCGTTCCAAGGCAGCCGGTTCGGCTCGCTTCGCCGTTGCGAACACCCACGAGCGCCAGGTCATCTCGTCGCCCCGGAAACGGGCCACCCCACGTCCCACGATGAGCCAGGTCTGGGTGACGACGTCCTCGTGCACCTCGCCGGCGATCACGCTCAGATACCGCCTCAAGGTCGGGTTGATGTCGTACCACAGGCAGGCGAACGCCGATGCGTCACCGCCTTGGGCGCGTTTGAGGACGTTTCCAAACTCCGTGCCGATCACAATTCTGAGTGTCGGGCGCGAAGGAGCCACCCCGCAGCCGATCTGGCGACCGATCAGCCGATCGACACCGTGAACGAACCAAACGGCAACATCAGGTGACCGATCGGCCGATGCCCGGGCAGGAACGGAGCCTGAGCCGGGGCAGCCATGACGAGCACGGGGTCCTAGGCTCTTCCCCATGGCACCCGGCGCGGCGTCGGTCCGCGACACCGACTGGGACGGCGTGCGGCTGCACGTCGTGACGGGCAAGGGCGGCACGGGCAAGACGACGGTTGCCGCAGCGCTGGCGCTGGCGCTCGCAGGCCAGGGACGGCGGGTGCTGCTGGCCGAGGTCGAAGGACGCCAGGGCATCAGCCAGACCTTCGACGTCGCCCCACTGGCCTCGATCGAGGCACGTATCGCGCACGCGTCGCAAGGCGGCGAGGTCTTCGGGCTCTCGGTCGACGCCAAGGCAGCCCTGCTGGAGTACCTCCACATGTACTACAAGCTCGGCCGTGCCGGCGGGCTGCTGGAGAAGTTCGGCGCCATCGACTTCGCCACCACGATCGCGCCAGGCGTCAGGGACGTTCTGTTGATCGGCAAGGTCTACGAGGCGGTCAGACGCCACAGGGAGCACAAAGCCAAGGGTCCGGGTGCAGCGAGGGCCTACGACGCCGTCGTCCTGGACGCCCCGCCCACCGGCCGCGTTGCACGATTCCTCAATGTCAACCACGAGGTTGCCGACCTCGCGAGGGTCGGCCCGATCCGCACGCAGGCCGACTCGATCACAGCGATGTTGACGTCTCCGCAGACGGTCGTCCACGTGGTGACGCTGCTCGAGGAGATGCCGGTTCAGGAGACCGTCGACGCCATCGCCGAGCTCAGAGCCGTCGGTATGCCGGTCGGTGGCGTCGTCATCAACCAGGTACGCGAGACGATCCTCACCCCCAAGGCGCTGAAGACGGCAGCCCGATCCGCGATCTCCCGCGAGGACGTCGCAGCAGACCTGACCCGGGTCAAGGTCCGGGCAACCGACGCCATCGTCGACGGATTGCTGACTGAGGCCAGAGACCATGCCGAGCGCGTCGCGCTGGAACACGAGGCTGCCCTGGTCATCGCGGGTCTTCGGCGGCCGACCTACCGGCTGCCGTCGCTGTCCGAGGGTGTCGACGCCAACGGCATCCGTGAGCTGGCCGAGACGCTCGTGGCCCAGGGGATGGCCTGATGGCGCCTGTCCTCGACATCGAGGCACTGATCGGGGACCCACAGACCCGGGTCATCGTGTGCTGCGGCGCCGGCGGGGTCGGCAAGACCACGGTTGCGGCCGCACTGGGACTGCGCGCAGCCGAGTCCGGCCGGCGAGTAGTCGTCCTGACGATCGACCCGGCGCGGCGCTTGGCACAGTCGCTCGGCCTGACCACGCTGGACAACACGCCCAGGCCGGTGCTGGGCATCGACGACACACACGGCGGCTCGCTCGACGCCATGATGCTGGACATGAAGCGGACCTTCGACGAGGTCGTGATGGCGCATGCTGCCCCCGAGAAGGCCGAACAGATCCTGGCCAACCCGTTCTACCATGCAGTCTCGAGCTCTTTCGCCGGAACCCAGGAGTACATGGCGATGGAGAAGCTCGGGCAGCTCCGGCTCGAGGCAGACCGCGACCCTGACAACCCGCGCTGGGACCTCATCGTCGTGGATACCCCGCCGTCACGCTCGGCCTTGGACTTCCTGGATGCACCGAAGCGTCTTGGCTCGTTCCTGGACGGTCGTTTCATGCGCGTCCTTGCCGCGCCGGCGAAGGTGGGCGGCCGCGCATACCTGAAGGTCTTCACCACCGGCGTCAACATCGTCACCACCGCCATGACAAAGCTCTTGGGCGGGCAGATGCTCACCGACGTGCAGACCTTCGTCGCAGCCCTCGACACCATGTTCGGCGGCTTTCGCGAGCGCGCGGACCACACTTACGCCCTCCTGAGCGACAGCACAACAGAGTTCATCGTCGTTGCGGCTCCAGAACGTGACGCCCTGCGCGAGGCCTCGTACTTCGTGGACCGTCTGGACGAGGAGGGGATGCCGCTGGCCGGGCTCGTCGTCAACCGCGTGTATCGCGTGTCCGCACCCGGCCTGTCCGCCGCCCGAGCGCTGTCCGCGGCTGAAGAGCTGGAAGACCAGGTCGGCGATTCGTCAGGCGACTCATCAGACGTCTCCGAGAGCGCTGCCATCACCCAGGCACTGTTGCGGCTGCATGCTGTTCAGGCCGAGATAGCCGGGCGCCACCAGGCCCTGGCCAAGCGGTTCATTGCCGGTCACCCCGACATACCGACGGTTGACGTGCCTGCCGCGCCGCAGGACATCCACGATCTGGTGGGTCTGCGCGCCATCGGCGAAGCGCTCGCCGGCCAGTGAGTCAGGCTGGCTCCCCGGCGCGCGACGAATCCATGTAACAGCTCAGGAGTCGAAGAGCTCAGGAAGCGGAAAGCTCCCGACGAGTTCGGTCGGCCTCGAACAGCGCCCGCCAGGAGGTGACGTTCGGGCGGCGCTTGACCAGGGCGCGACGCTCGCGTTCCGTCATACCACCCCAGACACCGAACTCGGTGTGGTTGTCGAGCGAGTCGGCGAGGCACTCGGCGATCACCGGGCAGCCCATACAGACCTGCTTGGCCTGTTGCTGCGCGGCGCCCTGCACGAACAGCGCATCGGGGTCGGACCCGCTGCACGTTCCGTACTGCGCCCACTCCTCGACCCACGACGATCGCGCCGTCGTCACACCCTCGCGATGCGTCATGGTGACGGTCACGTTGGCCTCCCCTGATCTGCGCAGCGGACGCAGTGCCCGACACGAATTGTGACTACCGTCTGAACGATAGGCAGAGACGTTTATGGGGGGAATGACGCTTTCGGGTAGTTCGGCCCTCCAAGAGTGACTAGTCATCCGGGTACGTGAGGCAGGATCTGGGCTGATCCGGAGGTTATCCTTGGTTCCATGCCGGGACGCGTCACAAACTTCACCAACATCGTCAGCCTGCTCGGAGCGTTCCTGGCGACCTCTGTGGTCCTTGGACTTCTGGGGGCCGGCCTGGTGATGCCGGCCGTGGGTGCCACCGGTGCCACGGCCCGCGCTGGGGTCCACGTCTTTGACACCCTGCCCAGCGACTTCACGCTGACCCCGCTCTCGCAGCAGTCCCGCATCCTGGCCAGCGACGGCACGTTGATCGCCACACCATATGACGAGAACCGCGTCATCGTGCCGCTTGCCCAGATCGCGCCCGTCATGCGCCAGGCCCAGATCGCGATCGAGGACAGTCGCTTCTACGAGCACGGCGGCATCGACCCCGTCGGCGTCGGCCGCGCGTTCGCCTCCAACCTCGGGGGTGGCGACACCCAGGGCGCATCCACCCTGACCCAGCAGTACGTCAAGATCACGCTGCAGGAGAACGCCCTGCGCAAGAAGGACACCATCGGCGCCAGGGCCGCCACGGCCAAGAACTACACGCGCAAGCTCCAGGAGCTCAAGTACGCCGTCACGCTGGAGAAGAACCTCACCAAGAACCAGATCCTCGAGGGCTACCTCAACCTCGTCTACTACGGAGATCAGGCCTACGGCGTCGAGGCCGCTGCCCGCCACTACTTCGGCGTCACCGCCGCAAAGCTCAACCTGACGCAGGCCGCGACCCTGGCCGGGCTCGTCCAGCAACCAGGCATCACCGACCCGATCCACGACCCCGCGAAGGCGCTGGCGCGGCGCAACGTCGTGCTCGACCGGATGTACGCCCTGAACCTGATCACCGAGAAGGCCTGGACAGCCGCCAAGAAGACCAAGATGGTGACCAACCCCAAACCGGCGCTGAACTCCTGCGCGCTCTCGCCGTACCCGTACTTCTGCAGCTACGTCAAGCACTGGCTGTTGGAGCAGGACGCGCTGGGCAAGACGAAAGCGGAACGCAACGAGGCGATCAACCGCGGTGGGCTGACCATCCAGACGACGCTCGACCCCAAGATTCAGCGGGTCGCCCAGAAGCAGCTCATTGCCAAGGTCCCGATCGGCTCGATGATGGGAAAGGTGGACATCGGCGCCGCCGCAGCCGTGGTTGAGCCCGGCACCGGACGCGTTCTGGCCATCGCGCAGAACACCACTTTCTCCAACAAGAAATCACGCGGCAAGACATCGGTGAACTGGGCGGTCGATCAGGAGTACGGCAGCTCCGGCGGCTTCGCATTCGGCTCGACCGCCAAGATGTTCGCCATCAGTGAGGCGCTGCGGTCGGGCATGCCGATCAACTCCACCATCTTCGCCAAGTACGCCACCGCCACCCGGCCCGCGCTGTTCACCAAGTCCGACTTCCATGACTCGTGCACCGTCGGCGACACCCCGTGGCAGGTCCGCAACGACGAAGGCACCTACAACGGCAACGTCAGCTTGACCGTTGCGACGGCGAAGTCGGTCAACACCGCGTTTGCCGGGCTCGTGGCCAAGCTGGGGGCCTGCTCGGTCCGGAACCTGATGACCCAGATGGGGCTGCACCAGGGCGACGGCAAGCCGATCGAGCCCTACCCGGCCCCTGTCACGTTGGGTGCGAACCCAACCTCGCCACTCACCTTGGCCTCGGCATACGCCACGGTCGCCTCCGGCGGCACGTACTGCCCTCCCTCGCCAGTGCTCGCGATCACGACCAGCGACCACAAGGCGCTCAAGCTGCCCAAGAGCCAGTGCAAGAAGGTCCTCGAGCCGGACGTTGCCAACGGTGTCACCAAGATCCTCAAGACCGTCCTGACCAAGGGCACAGGTTCCGGCAACAGCCTCGACGGTGGGCGTTCCGCCGCCGGCAAGACCGGTACGGCCGGCAACTCCCTGCCCAGCGGTGGCACCAACGAGTCCTGGTTCGTCGGTTATACCCCCCAGCTGTCCACCGCGGTCTGGGTCGGCACGCCAGATGACAAGAACAACACGGCCAGGCTCCGCGACCTCAAGCTCGGCAAGCGGTTCTACGGGGGTGAGATCTTCGGCTCCACCATCGCTGCCCCTATCTGGAAGCAGATCATGGACGGCGCCTCCGCCAGCATGCCGTTCCGCGACTTCGCCGATCCCAGCGACAAGGTGCTCCACGGCGACCTTGTGTCGATCCCCAGCGTTACCGGACTGTCCCTGGGCGACGCCATGGCGGCCGTGTCCTCCGCCGGGTTCCAGCCCGTCGTTGGCAACGCCGTGGACTCCAGCATCGCTGTGGGTCTGGTCGTGGGCACCCAGCCCAGCTATCGGGCCCTTCGCGGCAGCACGGTCGTGGTCTACACGTCGACCGGGATTGCGCCACCGCCACCCACCACGGCGCCGCCAACTCCGCAACCCACCAAGACGAAGGGCCGTGGGAGGGGCTGACGGAAGGGAACGAAGCGCCGCGACGGACTCCCTTGACCTAGCCGTTACCTATCTCGCCGCGAGCGAGGCCTTGACGATCGCGGCGACGCGACCTCCTTCGGCTCGCCCAGCCACCAGCGCGGTGGCCGCCTTCATGACCAACCCCATCTGCGGCATACCGGTGGCACCCGTCTCAGTGATGGCCTGAGCGACCAGCGCCTGCAGCTCTTCGTCGGACAGCTGAGCAGGCAGGTAGGCCTCAAGGATGACCAGCTCCGCCTCCTCCTTGGCCGCGAGCTCCGGACGCTTCGCCTCGATGTATGCCTCCGCCGCCTCGCGCCGTTTCTTGGCCTCCTTGGCCAACACGTTGAGAACCTCGTCGTCGGACAGTTCACGCGCGGTCTTGCCCGACACCTCTTCGTTGGTGACGGCGGTCAGAGCCATCCGCAACGTCGCGGTTCGCACCTGGTCACGCTCACGCATCGACGTGTGCAGATCGGCGCGCAGGGTGGACTTCAGCTGTGCGATGCCCGGTTCAGTCATATTGGCAGTCTGGCACTGCCGGCCAAAGGGGTTTGCAAGGATGGGGTCCAATGAGCCTGTCGAGAAGAGCACTGCACACCGGCGCCTGCCTGACCGCTTTGGGCGCCGGCGGGCTGGCCTACGCATCGCTGATCGAGCGAAATGCCTTCACGTTGCGGCGGTTCAGCGTCCCGGTGCTGCCGCCCGGCGCGCCGTCGCTGCGGGTCCTGCATCTCTCGGACATTCACCTGGTCCCGCGACAGAAACGCAAGATCGAGTGGATCCGGTCGCTCGCCGACCTGGAACCCGACCTGGTGATCAACACCGGCGACAACTTCGGTGACCTCGAGGCCGTCCCCGCCGTATTGCGAGCGCTGGAGCCCCTGCTCGCGGTTCCTGGGGTGTTCGTGCTCGGCTCCAACGACTACTTCGCGCCGAGCCTGAAGAACCCGGCGCGGTATCTGACCAAGGCACATGATCGGATGTCCGAAAGCATTCCGCTGCCGACCGCCGACCTTGTGGAGGCCTTCGTCTCGGCGGGGTGGGTGGACCTCAGCAACGCTCGCACCACGCTGACGATCGGCGGACAGACGCTGGAGCTCGTGGGCGTCGACGACCCCCACCTCAAGTACGACCGGTATGCCGCGGTCGCCGGTCCCAGCGACCCCTCGGCGGCACTGACCGTGGGCGTCACCCACGCGCCATACACCCGGGTCCTGGACCCCATGACAGCCGACGGCGCGGGGCTCGTCATCGCCGGCCACACCCACGGCGGGCAGCTCTGTCTGCCGATGTACGGCACGTTGGTGACCAACTGTGACCTGGACCGGCGGCGCGCCAAGGGCGTCTCGCGATGGTGGCCGGGGGCCGGTTCCACGCCGTCCTCCGAAGCGCCCGCCGACGCAGCGTGGCTGCATGTCTCCGCCGGGCTCGGGACGTCGCCGTATGCACCTGTCCGATTCGCCTGCCGACCAGAGGCGACCTTGTTGACCCTGATCGGTCGGCCGGCCGAGAGCTGAGGTCCGGACCCGATTCGATGGTTGCTGCCCGGCTCGGCTAGTCTCGTGCATCGCTGACCGCATCACGTTTGTGGACGGCGGGCCACGGGGTGTGGCGCAGCTTGGTAGCGCGCTTCGTTCGGGACGAAGAGGCCGCAGGTTCAAATCCTGTCACCCCGACCACGTTTGTGCAGGTCAGCGACCTGCGGCGCGGCGTCTGAGGCCTTCCCGTTGGCCCGTACCGCAACGAAGTACCGCAACGGTGTTCATTTGAGGGACTCCCCAAGCCTCCGCAGCGCTTCGCTGGTGGCCGTCGAGCTGGCGTTCGCATAGATCTCCATCGTCATCGACACGTCGGCGTGACGCAGGATCCGCATGATCACCCGTGGATGAACTTCCAGATCGACCAGCAGAGTGGCGCACGTCCGCCTCGCGTCGTGAACCGTCATGTGACGGACACCGGCCTGTGCGCATCGAGCAGTAAAACGCCGGTTGAGGGTCCGCGGATCGACAGGCGTCCCGTACTTACCGGTGAACACAAAGTGTGGACCCGTCGGCAGCCCCCGCCAGACCTCGCCCGCCTCCGCCTTGTCCTTCCCCTGCTCTGCTCGACGCAGTTCTAACGCGGCCGCAACCAGGTCCGGGATCGGCAGCGTTCCATCCGAGGCCGCAGTCTTGGTCTCCCGCAGGAGCAGCTCACGACGGACTCGTTGCAGCTGCTGGTCGATGGTCAGCTCACGTGCCTGCATGTTCACCGCCGACCAGCTCAGCCCAAGCACCTCGCCCTTGCGCAGGCCCAGCACCAGAACAAGGACGAACACCGCATAGAACGAGTCATCATCGTTGCGAGCGGACTCCAGGAACCGCCGAGCCTCCTCACTCGACCACGGCACGATCTTGCGCGGCCTCAACCGGGGAGCCCTGACCATCGTGGCGACGTTACGACTGACCAGCTCCTCGGTTATCGCACTCGACAGAGCCGACCGCAACACCCCACGAAGATCTTTGATGGTCCTGCCCGATGGATAGCTGCGGCAGCACTCGCCCTTGGCGCAGCATTTGGCCCGGGCCGGATCACGAGCCGCACGCTTGGCGTCTTTACCCTGGGCGCAGCACTGACACCGTGATTGAAGCTTGTTCAGCCAGGACTGGACGTCGCTGACCCGCAGCCGATCGAGCCTGATCTTCCCGATGCCCGGATCGAGATACCAGCGCACATGACTCTCATAGGTCGCGTACGTCAGAGGCGCCAGGTTCGGCGCCACGGTCTCCGCAAGCCACCGGTACAGGTATTGCCCAACCGTCGGAATCTTGGTGACCATCGGCCCACGCTGGGCCTCCCCCGTCATCGCGAGCCACTTGGCGTGGGTTTCTTCCCAGGTCTTGCCATACACCCACCTGCGTTGCCGTCGACCCGTTGGCGACGTGACCCACACGTGTGCAGCAAAACCATTGCGGTACGGGTAGATCGAGCCCTCACCGTTATGTCGCTTGGTCATGCGAGTAACTCGGATGCCTCATCGGCCCGTTTCGCGATGTACTCGTCCACCCACTCCGGCAGGATCCGACGCGAGCCTCCGTCCTTCAGCGAACGAAGGTCCCCGTGGATGACGAGCATTCGGACCTTGCTCTGGCCGTATCCGAGCATCTCGGCCACTTCCTTTGTGCTGTACCACTTCTTGACCATCACTGCTCCTCGAACCACTCAGACTTCGAGATGACTATCAACTAGATGCCGCCGATGTGCAGGTTGGCCGCGACGCTCGGAAGGTGATCCATGCTCACCCACGACAGCAGGCACCGCGGCCTCGCTCGACACCGCTCATCGAAGTTCACCGTCCTGTCCGAATCGGGCTAAGAGTGAGGGCGGCCCATCGCGCAAGTGAGGACACTCGCGCCTCAAGCCGTCCCGTATCCAGGTTGTTCAACTCTTGGGGAATGGCCGCAAGAGTGTGAGCAGCCTGCTCGAGCGCGGCCGCGATGTCGTTGCCAGGCAGGAGTTCGGTCGGCTCGGCGCCTTCACCGAGCGCGTCGAGGATGTCGCGCTGGACCAGGTATGCCTCGGTCCCAATGCGGTGGAGATCCCACTTTGCCGGGGAGGGGATGTCGTTGGTCCACGCGGCCTCAACGACTGAGTGCAGCTGATTGGCTGCCTTCCTCAACAGTTGTCCGGTCGGCGTTTCGGGCTTGATCATCGCCACTTCACCCTCTGTCTCTTCGGTCGAGCAGCCTGGACTGCTCGTCGTTGCAACCCCTAAGGAGCGGATGGCTTGTGGGCGGTCATTGCGGCCTGAAGTGTCACTACGGTCGGGCAACACGGGGTACCTCCTGAGCCATATGCGTGGGCTCCTCGTGTCGGCGGCTGCGGGGTGCGGTCGGCTCCTGCCCTGATCCCGGGGCTCTGTCTTGGGTAACGCGGTCGAGGCAGGCGGCGGCTGACATGGCGTTGCCGGCTGTCTGAACGAGGGTGTCGGTGGCGTCGACGAGTCCGGCACGGACGGGTTCGGGGATGGTCACCGGGCGGTTGGCGAAGACGTCGCCAGGTGCAACCCAAACGACGTCTTCGCCTCGCTGACCGTGGTCGGCGGCGCCGTCGACCTCGGCGTTGGCCCGGTGGGACATGGCTCTGGCCGGGCCGGTGAGGTTGGTGTCCTGGGCGGCGACGTCGCGGATCACGCAGGCGACTTCGACAGCACTGGACAGGGCCTGTTGGAGGTGCTGGGCGGCTTCGCCCAGGTCGACGCGACCGGCCATCACGTCTGGCCGAGCCCAGGTGGTCTTGTCATGGGCGATCTCTCGGACGGCGGCGCGAAGCTCGTTGGCTGCCGCGACCAAGTCCATGTCGGTGCGGTCGGCGGGGCTGGTCATCTCGGCCCAGCGGCCTGCGACGTGGGTCCAGTTCTCCTGGGTGGCGTCGAGGGTGGGGGCGAGGCGGTGCTCGTAGGCGTGCGTGTCGACGTGGCCGGTGCGGGCGCCCGCCTGGAGGATCGCGCCTGCAGCGGTGGCGATGCCGGCCTGGGTTCGGCTGACCAGGAGCAGGTTGGCCGCGGTGGGGCTGGCGGCCAACGTGCGGTGGGCCTGAATGTCCCAGCCGATGAGGGCCTGCTGGAGCCGTTCGGCGCCGTAGGGTCCGCGCACATGTTCGCCCTGAGCCGCACGGGCGTACCGGTTACCGACGTAGGCGCCCGCGAGCTGCTCGAAGGCGGCCAGCCTTTTGACGGCGTCCTGCCCTCGGGGCACGCCGCGGCTCTCCTGGCTTGTTTTCCCGCGAGTAGACAGTTCCACGTCGCGCACATGGTGTCGTGCCGCGACGCCCACGCCGTGGGCGCCGACGTAGAGGGTGTGCATGATCCGCATCCGGGCGGCGTCAAGGTCTGCGCGGACCTCGGGGTCCGACGGTCGGATGTGGCCGCCTCGGCGGCCGATGAGGTCAGCGGCTCTGGTGAGCGTCTCGGCTACGTGGAGCAGCCGCTCGTCGGCGGGGCCGTCGCCGGGCCAGCCCTGCCGGACCTGGGTGCGGTGCATTGCCTGGCTCATTGACTCCAGCCGCGCCATGGTGGCGCCGTCGATCGGGCTGGAGCCACCCCCGACGGGCGGGGGAAGGGTGGCCCAGAGTTCGGAGGCGGACTGGACGACCTCGCCCCAGGTGCGCAGCATCGCGGGCGCGTCCTCGCTGGTGACGTCCATGAGGACCTGACGCGTGGTGAAGTCGGCATCGAGCAGCAGTTCGCCGACGCTGCGCGCGTCCTGCCGATTCACGGCGTGGCCTCACGCACGAGGTCGCAGATGGCCACGACAAGCGGCGAGATCCCGGCCATCCGATCGACGACTGGGATGCTGCGGGTCAGCTCCTCGGCGGAGCGCAGCAGCTGCGCGATGTCGTCCTGTGCCGGGTGTTGCCCCTCCGGGTCTGCATCAGCTGGCAGCATGGCCGCCACCTGACATGAAGCGGTGTGGATCCCCAGGCCCAGCAGATGTAGATGCGAACGGGGCCCCTCAGCCTCGGCCCTCGCCCACGCGCAGACCGCAGCGTGGCGCAGCAGCCGCGCGACCGCGGCCAGGGTCGCCCACTCGTCTTGGTCGATCGTTTGGTTCGTCATCACGTGCCCAGTTCCTTGTCTCGCGCGGGTCTTCCTACCCATCCAGCCATCCCTGCCCGTCTTGATGCAGGCCTCGGTCTGCGGCTGTGGATAACTTGTCGCCGTGTCGGAGGGTGGGCTCAGACTTGACCTCAAAGCCCCTAAGGGCGGTTCCGGCCGTTGGCGTCTACAGGTCGCCCGAATTGAGCCAGTCGCACTAGTGGCTTCGCTGAAGGAGGGCTATGGCACGTTCACCGGGTATGTCGCAGGGGCTGGCCCGTCGCCACGGCGAGGTAGCCGGTTGATGTGAGGGCGGCCGCACCCGGGCGGCCGGGTTGTGGGTTCACGGATCGCCTATGATCGCCTGAGAGCCTCAGGGTGACCGGCCGGCACCATGCAAGGCCGGGATGTTTGCAGTGGGAGGTCTCGGAGCCCAGCCGGTACCCGGTCCGTGATCCGGTTACTTGAGGGTCCGGCCCAGCCGCGTTCCACCGTCCCGTTTCGCCCGACGGTGCGGCGTAAGCGTCAACGGTTCGAACGACCGAGAAGGAGCCACGCAATGGCGACGAAGAACACCGCAACGTTGAGCAGGCTGGGTGCTACTGGTCAGACAGTCGCGGACCCCGCTGAGGACATCCGTGGCAGGAGAGTAAAGGACAAGGACGGAGACGACATCGGGAAGGTGCCTGACCTGTTGATCGACGACCAGGACCGCAAGGTGCGTTTCCTGCGAGTGGAGCACGGGGGGATCCTCGGTTTCGGCGCCACCGCATCGTTCATCCCCGTCGACGCCATCAGCCGGATCACCGATGACGACGTCTACATCACCCAGCCCCGCCAGCATGTGGCTGACGCACCCGGCTACGACCCTGACCTCGAGGACGAGATGGACTACTACGGCAATATCTACGGTTACTACGGTTACATGCCGTTCTGGGGCGGCGGCTACATCTACCCGACCTATCCCCACTACCGGTAGCTTGCCCGGGCATCGTCGGCGGACCAAGTCCATCGCGTGACGCCAGGCTCAACGTCGCGCTGCTGTCAATGCACCTTCGGATCGAACACCGCGTCTCAG
>Ga0209587_1000214_pt1 | contig 28755 bp, 23 predicted proteins | sample NGEPerD_2_FD_184512 | JGI IMG/M metagenome (GOLD analysis project Ga0209587, IMG submission 184512) | Arctic peat soil microbial communities from the Barrow Environmental Observatory site, Barrow, Alaska, USA - NGEE PermafrostL1-D... | ecosystem: Environmental > Terrestrial > Soil > Wetlands >...
GTGCATCGTGGTGCGGCACACGGACAAGACGGACGTGTAAAGGATGAAAAGAGGGTCCTCTGCATCCATCTCTTCGGCCGGGCAATCGGTTGAGATATCCGGGGCCGCCATCTCCTCCTGATACCAGTAGTCCCGGCCGTCATCCCAGGACACGTCCGTCTTGTCCGTGTGCCGCACCACGATGCACCGGTCCACGCCGGTTCCTTCCATCGCCTCATCGGATGTCTGTTTCAGGGGGATGGTGCGTCCGGCCCTTAGCCCCTCGTTGGCTGTAATCAGTATGTCTGAGTCACAGTCCACGATGCGATCGCGCAGGGAATCGGCAGAGAAGCCGCCGAACACCACACTGTGAATGGCACCAATGCGCGCGCAGGCCAACACGGTGACGGGCAGTTCCGGGATCATGGGGAGGTAGACGGTAACCCGGTCGCCCTTCTTCACGCCTCTTTTCTTGAGGACGTTTGCGAACTTGGTCACTTCTTCCCAGAGGTCCCGGTAGGTAATGGTTCTGCTGTTGTTAGGGTCATCCCCCTCCCAGTAGAAGGCTACTTTGTCCGCCACGTCGGTATTCAGATGGCGGTCCAAGCAGTTATAGGCAGCGTTGAGCTTACCCCCTTCATACCACCGTATCTTCGCGTTCGCGAAGTCGTGGTTCTGTACCTGATCCCACTTCTTGAACCAGGTCAGCCGCTCTGCCGCCTCGGCCCAGAACTCGTCTGGGTTCTCCAGTGAACGCTTGTACATCTCCTGATACTGCTCCACGCTGGAGATGTGCGCATCCCTCCTGAAGCTCTCCGGTACCTCGAACACCTTTCCCTCGAGCACATTATCTTCTGCCACGGTCATCCCCTTCGCTGGTCCTGGCTTTGCTGGCGGCCGCTCTGCGACACATATTGCGCACAGACCATGCTTAGAGAGAACCATAACAAGTCACTGCCGTTTTAGGCAATCCTGTGGGTTACGCTTCCGTTGACGGCGTTAGCGGCGAATGAGAAGAGGGAGCGGGAGCGGGCGCATGGGGCGGGAGAGTGGCACTGGTTTCTGCATTCAGACCGCTTTTCTGCACATGCGCCCGGTTGTCGGCTCCCTCAGCGTGTTTTGCTGGGCGTGGGTGCGTGGGTGCCTATGGGCTCTGGTTGTATCCGCCCATCATTCCGGATCCGCCCATCATTCCGGATTCGTCCATGTCGCCCATTCCGTATCCGCCCATCATTCCGGATTCGTCCATGTCGCCTATTCCGGATCCGCCCATGTCGTATTCGTCCATGTCGCAATTCCAGGAGTTAGCAGCTGATCCTTCATCGGATCCTCCGGATCCCCCGTATTGTTCCATTCGCTTCAGCATTGTCTCCGACCAAGCCTCCGCTTCCGGGCCTTCCAAGCCCATGTGGTCACGCAGCATCTCCTGCATGGATTGCAGATACTGATCCCGTGTTTCTTGGTTCCATTCCTGCGGACCTTGCGGGCCTTGGCTCCGCTGATCACTGCTCTGACCACTGAAGGGACTGTGGGCCAGTGCGCCCATGGGTGCCAGTATAGAACCTGTTGCCGTGATAGCCAGTAGGCCGATGGCCAACGCAGCGACTATGGCAATGGTCTTGCTGTTGAGTCCTCTGAACATCTTCATCCTCCTTGTTATTCGAAAAGTTTGGTCTTACTCCCTCTTGACTGCAGTGCCATTATCGGTCGGGATCGTTGAGCGGACCTTAAGAGAATGCAAAGAAAGTGTAAAGGAGGTGGCGCTGTGTTGCGCGGAGCGTGTGGCAATCCCAAGTGGGGATCACAGGTGGGGGTAGAAATAGAAAAAGCCCTGCCGGGCTTTCCTATTTGAGTCAATGACTCTGCGAACGGGATGTTGTTCTAGGAAATCCGTCCGCTCACCGCGTGATCCGTTTTAGCGTGGACAATATCACCCACCCATACTCCACATTGGGGACAAACCCAAGCGTAGAGAGGAATCTCAATGCGGCAGTGGTGACACACTTGCCGATGGCTCATGCGCATCCACCTCCTCTCTGGTCCCAAATCGTGGCCGTGGCCACTAGACCAAAGGTGAGTATAGCACAAGAACCTTGACGGACCCTGCAAGGGCTGAGGTCCACAACGTCCCTTGTCGTCTCTTAATAGGGGGAACCCAGCAATCTTTCGAGTCCCCGGCGAACAGTCTGGGTTCCTCGCACATAGGGCTCACCGTGTCCCGGGAACACCCCCGTGATGTCCAGTCTCAGCAGCCTTTCCAGCGATCGGTACGCCAGGACGGAGTCGTACCGAAACGACTTAGCTGGGTAAGAGAAGGGCAGGATATCCGGATTCTCGCTGGTATCTGCTGAGGCAGTTAGAGCTCCTTGTGTGAGAATCGCATCACCGGCGAACAAGTAGCCGGTTGAAGGTTGGTAGAGACCGATGCTTCCGGGGGAGTGCCCGGGAAGATGCAATACCTGCAACTCACCTATCTGATCGCCCTCGTTAAGTTCCCGGGAAACGGTGACTGGTTCTGTTGCCTTGGCGAATCGCGACTGAGTTGCGGCTAGAGCCGCGATAACTCGCCCCTGAAGCGACCGGCCGAACGGTCGGGGTTTCCCTTGACGCAGGTATGGAGCCTCGTCCTCGTGACAGGCGATGAATGCGCCCGTGGCATCTGCCAGTGTTCGTGCACCGCCAACGTGGTCCACGTTGGCGTGCGTAAGGATCAACCAGTCCAGGCGGAGCCCTTCCTTCTCAAGATAGGTTGCTATCTTGCTGCCGGTCTTTGCGAGGCCGGCTTCTATCAGGATCTTGTGCCGGGGTAGATAGTAGCAATTGGAGTCACTCCTGCCACCGCGGAGGAGCCATACATCCGGAGCCGGTATTTGAATATCCAGAGCCATATGGGTCATCTGGAACAATAATACCGGTTGAGTCTTCCGTCTGCATAGAGTGAGGGATAAGTCCGAGTCCCAGTGGGTAGCTACTGAGATAGTGCGGTTTCTGGCAATATCGATAATCAAGAAACCAGGAGGTAGGGAGTGCCCGTAACGAATCTGGTCTCTTACTCGGTGGAGCGGCTGGAGGTGATGGCCCCGGACGGTACTGTGGATGAGTCACTCATGCCAGATCTGACGTCTGAGCGCATACGTGAAATGTACCGGATGATGGTCTTTACCCGGCGGTTAGATGAGAGGATGTTCAGCCTGCAGCGTCAGGGGAGAATCGGCACCTTTGCCCGTGTGCTGGGGCAGGAGGGTGCCCAGCTTGGGGCGGCTTATGCGTTGGAGGATCGTGATTGGCTGGTACCGGCGTTCCGCGATATGGGCGCACAGTTGTTGCGGGGTATGAAGCCGGAGCACATGCTCCAGTACTGGGGCGGGGATGAACGCGGCAACATCATTCCTGAGGGCGTGCGCATGCTGCCAACCTCCATACCCGTGGGCACCCACATGCTGCACGCGGCCGGTATCGCCTGGGCCATGAAGAATGACGGCGAGGACGTGGCAGTCCTGACCATATTCGGTGAGGGCGCGACCTCTGAAGGTGATTTCAGCGAGGCGATGAACTTTGCCGGGGTACTCCAACTGCCGGTAATATTCTTGTGCCAGAACAACCAGTGGGCGATATCAGTGCCCTACCACAAGCAGACCGCCGCCTGCACTGTGGCTCAGAAGGCAATCGGCTACGGCGTGCCCGGGATCCAGGTAGATGGTAATGACATATTCGCAGTGTATCGTGCGACCCGGGAAGCCGTGGACAGGGCACGAGCGGGCGATGGTCCGAGCCTGGTTGAAGCCCACACGTACCGTCTGGCCGACCACACTACGTCTGATGATGCCCGCAAGTACAGGGCGCCAGAGGAAGTGGTTGAGTGGGAGGCCAAGGATCCGCTTCTCAGGTTGAGGCTGTACATGCGCGCCCAGGGACTGCTGGATGATGCAGAGGAACACTCCGTCGGAGAGGCTGTTGATGAGAAGGTGACGCGCGCCGTGGAAGCTTTCGAGTCCGTTGACCCTCCCTCTCCAGAAGAGATATTCGCCCACGTGTACGCGCAGATGCCTCGCCATCTGAAGCAACAGCAGGAAGAGCTTCTGCTTCGGCTTAAGGGGAAGGGGTAGTGATGGCTCGGCTGAATCTTGTCCAGGCCATAGACCAGGCTCTTCTTCAGGAGATGGAGGCGGATGACCAGGTGGTGGTCTTGGGTGAAGACGTCGGTAGGGATGGGGGCGTATTCCGAGTCACGGAAGGGTTGGTGGAGAGGTTTGGGGAGGAGCGGGTGATTGACACTCCGCTTGCGGAGTCAGGGATAGTGGGTGTGTCTATAGGCATGGCCTTGGCCGGTTACAGGCCGGTGGCAGAGATTCAGTTCTCTGGTTTCTCCTATCCTGCGTACGATCAGCTTGTGTCTCACGCGTCCCGCATGCGGAATCGCAGCCGGGGGCGCTGGACGGTTCCCATGGTGGTCCGCATGCCCTATGGGGGTGGCATCCGAGCCCTGGAGCACCACTCTGAGAGCATGGAAGCCGTGTTTGCTCACGTTCCGGGGTTGAAGGTGGTGATTCCCTCAGATCCATACGAGGCCAAGGGTCTCCTGGCCGCCGCCATCGCAGATCCGGATCCGGTCATATTCATGGAACCCAAGCGTATCTACAGGGCGGTGAAGATGGAGGTACCTGAAGAGAGGTATGTGCTGCCCTTGGGGGAGGCCAGGATCGTGCGTGAAGGGAGTGACTGCACCGTGATAGCCTGGGGAGCGCATGTCCGGACGGTTCTTGCGGCGGCTGAGGAATTGGCCGGTGATGACGGATATGACGTGGAAGTCATTGATGTGCGCTCGCTGTCGCCGTTTGATGCGGAGACTATTCTGGAGAGCGTGAACAAGACCGGGCGCGCGGTCGTTGTGCATGAAGCTCCGCGGACCGGGGGGTTCGGAGCGGAGATATCCGCTAGGATAGCGGAGGAGGATATCCTTAGGTTGGAGGCTCCGGTGGGCAGGATAGGTGGGTTCGATACGCCTCCTCCCTTGGCCAAATTGGAGGACTACTACCAACCCAACGCGGAGCTGGTGGCCCGGGAGATCATGGCTACAATGGAGTTTTGATATGACCTTTGAATTCAAGTTCCCAGATGTTGGAGAAGGTATCACGGAGGGTGAGCTCCTCGCCTGGAAGGTAGAGCAAGGGCAGCAGGTCCGAGAAGACCAGACGTTGGCTGAGGTGGAAACAGACAAGGCCGTAGTTGAACTCCCCTCGCCGCGGACCGGCCGCATCCAGAAACTCCATGCCGAGGAGGGGGAGATTATAGAGGTGGGTCAGGTCCTGGTGACCATAGAAGAGACCGCGGGCAAGGTAGAAGTGCAGGGGCCTGATGAATCTGCCCAGGTGCAGGCGGAGGGTGAACCGGAAGAGGCAAGGGTGGCTGGTCCCCCGCAACCTCCCGCTGTTCAGGTGGAAGAGGCTGAGGAGTTCTACACGGGCTCTGTGGTCGGCCGGTTGGAGGAAGCGCCGGAGGAAGAGGAGGAGCCCCGGAGGGCGGTGGTGCATCCGGAGACGGATGTTGACGCTCCAGCCGTGAAGGTGGAGGCGATGCCCTCGGTCCGGGCGCTGGCCCGCGAAGTGGCCGTGGATCTCTCCCGCGTGCACGGTACGGGGCCTGGTGGACGCATCTTGCGTCAGGATGTAGAGGATCACGCAGAGGCTGCAGTTTACGGACGGCAGACTGTCTCCGCACCTGCAGTCTCGGCTCAGGAGATCTCAGAGGCAGAGCCCTGGATGGATGGTTCATTGGAGCAGGAAGCCTACGGAGTGGTGGAGCGGATCAAGTTCCGCGGTGTCAAGCGCACCATGGCCGGTCACATGGCACAGGCTCGCGATAAACAGGCTCTGGTCACCACCACCGAAGAAGCCGATGTCTCAATTGTGAAACGGATACGGGAGAAGGAGCGTACCCTGGCTACTGAGCGGGGGATCAAACTCACGTATCTTGCCTTCGTTGTGAAGGCTTGCGCTGCCGCTTTGCAGCGGTTTCCCAGATTGAATGCAGTTCTGGAGGAGAGCTGCGAAGAGGTGGTGCTGAAGAGATACTACAACGTGGGCCTGGCCATCGACACAAAGGCAGGGTTGGTGGTGCCGAACATCAAGGAGGCGAACGAGAAAAGCATATTCCTCCTGGCGGAAGAGATAGTGGATCTAGTCGAGCGGGCGCAGGAGCGCAGACTGGGGTTGGAGGAGCTCCACGGTGGAACGTTCACCATCACCAACTACGGAGCCATAGGTGGCATCCATGGGACTCCTATTCCCAACTACCCTGAGGTCTCCATTCTTGGCATGGGCCGCGTACGCGCGATTCCAGTTGCACTGAAGGGAAAGGTTGCAGTGCGCCAGATGCTGCCTCTCTCTCTGACCTTTGATCACCAACTCATAGATGGGGCTGAAGCTGCACGGTTCCTCAACCTGGTCATCAACTACCTTGAGGATCCGGATATTCTCCTGCTGGAGGGTGCATGAAACGTTGGGGAAAGGCTTGACGCCTGCCGGAACGTTTCCGGCAGGCGGAGATGAGAGGTCCGGAGGGAGTGATGTTGAGGTCGCATTCCTGGTGGCCACCGGTGCTGAAGCTGAGCCGCTCCTCCGTCTGGTGCGGACTCCCAGAGAGGAAATGGTGGCCGGGAAGCCCTGGTGGACATGCCGGTTCGCCAAGGGGCAGGGAAGCGGTGCGGCCGTTATTCTCCAGTCGGGATACGATAAGACCAACACCGCTCATTCTCTCACCTGCCTATTGGAGACAGTCCGGCCCGAGCTTGTCCTGCAGGTAGGGGTGGGAGGTGCTTTCCGGGAGGCTGGCCTGGGCCTTGGGGATATTGTGGTAGCTACCGAGGAGATCTACGCGGACACAGGCGTCCGAACTCCGGACGGTTGGATCTCAACCAAGGAATTCAACTCCCCGCTCCTGGAGAAGGATGGCCATCTGTTCTGGAACCGTTTCCCCCTGGATGATGGGCTGGCCTCACGTTGCGCAAAGGTGATTGCCGACGGCGAGTGGGGCGCCTCGACGCCCAAGATCGTGGCCGGTCCGTGCGTCACCCTCTCGGAGGTTTCCGGGAGCACCGCTCGTGGCGACGAGTTGCGCCGGCGCTGGGGAGCCCTCCTGGAATCCATGGAGGGCGCTGCTGCCGCCCATGTGTGCGCAATTTACGATGTACCCTTTTTGGAGATCCGGAGCGTGAGCAACCTGGTGGTGGACAGGGATCGGGAATCCTGGGAGGTTGGAGATGCGGCGAAACGGGCGGCCCAGGCGGCGATATATGTATGCTCGCGTCTGGATGAGGTTCTTACTTGAGAAAACGCGTAAGGCGTGGGGATCGTGCGGAGCGGGGAAAGCGGGCTGCCTACAGTCCAGGGACCATTCGGCTCAGCTACTCACCATGTCCCAACGACACATTCATCTTCCATGCTTGGGTGAGCGGAGGAATCCCGGATGCCCCTCCGGTCAAGGAAACACTCCTGGATATTGACAAGCTCAACCAACTTGCCCTGGCCGAGCGCGCAGATGTAGTGAAGGTGTCTTTCCACGCGATTGGTTATCTGTTGGACCGTTACGCTCTTCTGCACTCTGGCGGGGCTTTGGGAAGGGGCTGTGGTCCGCTGCTGGTGGCGCGGGAGGGAAGTGATGTCTCGGTTGCGCGATTGAAGGACATCCGTGTCGCCATCCCCGGAGAATTGACTACTGCAGCTCTCTTGCTCAGGCTGATGGCTCCAGGACGGCTACAGACCGTCACCATGCCCTTTGACGAGATCATGCCGGCAGTGTCTGCAGGGAGGGTGGAAGCTGGTGTGATAATCCATGAGGGTAGATTCACCTATCCGGACTTCGGCCTGGTCTGTCTCCGTGATTTGGGGGATTGGTGGGAGGCCACAACTGGACATCCCATTCCCTTGGGGGGTATCGCCGTACGCCGCTCCCTGGGTGTAGAGATGGCTGAGCGCGTGGACCGGACCGTGCGCGCTAGCGTTGAGCAGGCCTGGAAGGATCCTGAAGCCTCCCGGGCGTATGTGGACCGTCATGCACAGGAGATGGACCCCAAGGTCTGTCGCGAGCACATTGCCCTCTACGTCAACGAATTCACCGTCGATTACGGAGAGGAGGGGGAAGAGGCGATCCGGCAGTTGCTGCGGCGAGTGGGGAGAGCAGGTATCATTCCTGGAGCGGATTTGCACACGGGTGGGATATTCTGGGATGACAATGCTCTTTAAGAGAGCTTAGGAAGAACGGCAAGACGTGCTCCACATCAATGACCTAACTAAGTCTTACGGCGGCCAATCTGTGCTCCGGTCCGCTTCCCTTCACGTCAAGCCTGGCATGCGCATAGGCTTGATTGGTCCCAATGGTGCGGGGAAAACCACACTTCTTCGGATCCTGGCGGAAGAGGAATGGGCAGATTCCGGCAGCGTGACGGGACGGAAGGGATTGCGGGTGGGTTTCCTGCCCCAGGAGATAGAGGAGATCTCCGGGATGAGTGTTCGGGATGAGGTACTTGAATCGTATGCGGAGGTCCTGCGGGCGGAAGAGAAGCTGCACAGGCTGGGTGAGCAAGCAGCGGTTCGTGATGGAAGTGGAGACGGGGACATCAGTGATCTCGTACGGCGGATGGGTGTCGTACAGGATGAATTGGAGGTCGCGGGCGGCTATGAGCTGGAGACGCGTGCCGAAACGATCTTGCGTGGCATGGGCTTCCGGGGTGCGGATTTTGAGCGGCCGGTAGAGGAGCTCTCGGGTGGTTGGCGCATGCGCGTGGCGCTGGCGCGTCTTCTGATGGAGGAACCAGATCTCCTTCTGATGGATGAACCTACCAACCATCTGGACCTTGAGAGCCTGCTCTGGCTGGAGGAGTTCCTCCTGGGACAGGAGGGCGCTCTCATGCTCGTCAGCCACGACCAGTACTTTCTCAATCGGATGGTTACTCATATTGTGGAGCTGGAGGAGGGCGCACTAGACCTCTTCGTGGGAGACTATGACTGCTACGTGGGAGAGAAGGAGCAACGCCTGGCGGCTCTGCAGGCGGCTGCCCGGGTCAAGGAGAAGGAGAGGGAGAAGGCTGAGCGGTTTGTTCGCCGCTTCCGGGCCAAGAACACGAAGGCTCGCCAGGTTCAGCAGAAGATAAGACAGCTGGAGAAGATGGGGCCGGCGGAAGTGCCGAAGTCCGAGTCAGGCGCCATCTCTTTCAAGTTCCCTCAACCAGGAAGGACCGGACGCGTGGTGGTGGACGTGAGGTCGGTTGGGAAATCCTTTGGGGAGAACATCGTCTACAGCGATCTGAATCTCGCGGTGGAGAGGGGTGAGAAGGTTGCGCTGGTCGGACCTAACGGGGCGGGAAAGTCCACGTTGCTCAAGCTGCTTGCCGGTGAACTGCAGTGGGATCGAGGTACGATCGCACTGGGTCACAAAGTCCGTTGCGAGTACTTTGCCCAACATCTGTTGGAGGCGTTGGACGGTGAACAGACCGCGATAGAAGCCATGGAGGAGAAGGCAGAAGGTCTGGAGGGCGCGCCGGAGGTACGCTCCTATCTGGGTGCATTCCTCTTTCGCGAAGATGATTTTGCGAAGAAGGTGAAGATACTTTCCGGTGGCGAGCGGGCTCGTCTGGCCTTGGCGTTGATGCTGATGGACCCCGCGGGCCTTCTCCTGTTGGACGAACCCACAAACCACCTAGATATGGCTTCCCGTGAAGTCTTGATCAAAGCTCTCCGTGATTTCAGTGGGGCTATAGTGCTCATCAGCCATGACCGTCACCTCATCAACTCCGTATGCAACAAGGTGATAGAGGTTGACAACGGAATCCTGACTCACTACGTGGGTGACTGGGAGTACTACAGGTGGAAGAAGGGCCGGGAGTTATCGCGCGCTGGGGGAGGAGAAGTTGCCGTCGGCTCCGGGAGCCCAGGGGCGGTGGATGGTTCGGGGCGTAGTGTGAGGAGGGATGAAGGGCTTGATGGTGCGGCGATGCATAGGGAGCGCAAGGAAGTGCGCAATGAATACCGCCGCGTGGAGAAGTCCATCCTCAGTTTGGAGCAGAAGCGGGACCAACTGGATACCGCCCTCGCTGATGACGATCGCCTGACGGATCATGAGTTTCTGCAGTCAATGGTGCAACAGAGGAAGGAATTGGAGGAGGAGCTCGTCGCCCTGTACAAAAAGTGGGAAGGTTTGGCGGAGAGAGCAGAGTCCATGGGGATAGAAGTGGTATGAAAGTGGAGGAGACCGGCAAACGGGCAATGAAGCGACAACCTGAGGAGGACACAGTTCTTCGCATGGCCGGAGTAGGCGTCGTCCGGGGGGACGTTCAGCTGCTGAGTGATGTCGCCTGGCGCGTGGAGAAGGGTCAGCATTGGGCAATTCTCGGACCGAACGGTTCAGGCAAGACGACCTTGCTCCGAGTGGCGGCCGGAGAGCTGTATCCCAGCCAGGGTGAGGGATGGCTACTGGGACATCGCCTGGGAAGCGTACCGGTGGAGGGACTTAGGCGTCGCATAGGTTGGGTCAGCCCAGCCATCTCCGCCCGCTTTCCCTACCGGTTGCGGGTTCTGGAAGCTGTAGTGGGCGGAGCCTTCGCCAGCGTGGGACTTCATCACCATCATGTACCTGGTGCGGAAGAGGAGGCCCGGGCCCGGGCGCTCATCAGCAGATTCGGCCTCAAGGACATAGAGAGCCGCATGTTTGGCGTCCTCTCCCAAGGGGAGAGGACGCGTCTCATGTTGGCCCGGGCCCTGATGGGCGAGCCGGAGTTACTGGTGTTGGATGAGCCAAGCGCCGGGTTGGACCTGGCTGCCCGTGAGTCTTTTCTTGCCTCGGTTCAGGAGCTGACGACTTCAGCTTCGTCTCCTACGATAGTCTTCGTGACGCATCACCTGGGGGAGATTGTCCGCGGCGTTACCCATGTCCTGCTGATGGCGGGCGGGAGGGTGGCAGCCGCGGGTCAAAAGAGTGAGGTTCTTGGAGGTAACCTGCTCTCCGCGGTAATGGGCGTACCGGTGGATGTTGTGGAAAACGGAGGCAGATACTGGCCCATTGTGGGACCGGTGGAGACGGGAGGTCTTGGTGGGAGTGCGTAAGGAGCAAGTGACCATACAGGGCGAAGAGGTCTTGGAGGGGATCTTGGAGTTCTCTGACGTAGGCCTTGAGGGTGGCGTGGTGATCTCTCACCCGCATCCTCTTCACGGGGGAACCATGCTGAATCCAGTGGTGCATCACATGGCCAGGGGATGTCAGGCACACGGCCTCGCCACTCTCCGCTTCAACTTCCGTGGTGTCGGAGGCAGCGGGGGCTCCTATGGCAGGTATGAAGAGTACAAGGACGTTTCTGCCGCCGCTCGTTTTCTAAAAGACCGACTTGGGCAGAGCGCGGGGATCGTGCTGGGCGGGTACTCGTTTGGGGCGGCCATGTCTGCGCTGGCGGTTGCACGGGACAAGGAAGGGTTGGAGGATGTGGCAGGCTTGGCCTTGGTGGCCTTCGCTGTCCGTTGGGAAGAGTTCCGGGCTACTGCTTTTGAGGGTCTAAGCCGCTATCATGGACCGGTCCTGGCTCTCTCCGGGGAGGATGACCCTATTGCTCCTCCCGCCGAGGTTGCAGATTTTCTCAGCGGGTTGGGCTTGGACTTGCGTGAAGAGCGGCTGGTGGGAGAGGACCACATGCTCGGCCGGAGCCACAAGGAGCTGGAGAAACATGTGGGAGACTTCGCCGCCACGGCGCTGGACGAATGGAAGGGGGAGGTTGAGTGAGCGGAAGAGAGGGAGAGTGTTCGGCCCTCAGGGAGCTGAGGCAGGGTTTCCCGGTGGTGGTAGAGATACCAGTAGCCTGGGGAGAGATGGATGCGTACGGTCACGTGAACAACATTGTCTTCTTCCGGTATTTTGAGACGGCGCGCATTGCATACTTCCAGGAGACCGCGGTCACACCTGGCAGGTGGGATCAGGAGAAAGTCGGACGGATCTTGGCCCAGACCAGCTGTCGTTTTCGCGTCCCGTTAGTCTATCCAGATACGGTTCACGTGGGAGCGCGGATCAGCCAGCTTGGCTCAGATCGCTTCATCATGCGATATCGGGTAGTGAGTGAAGCGCTGGAGAAGGTGGTGGCGGACGGCGAAGCCCTGGTAGTCGCCTTCGATTACGCGAACAACTGCAAGACTGAACTCTATGGGGAGGGAAGGGAGGCCATTGCGGAGTTGGAAGGGCAAGAACCTCTTCCCATGGAAAAGAGGCAAGAGGATTCGCAAGGAGGGATGTAGTGCCGTTCAACGACGACCTGGGAGTATTTTACACGGATCAAGGGCAAGGCCCGCCAGTGATCTTGCTTCACGGGTTCACACTGGACCACCGTCTTTGGAGCCGGCAGCTACCGCTGGCGGAGGAGTTCAGGCTCATCAGCTACGATGCTCGGGGATGCGGAAGCTCGGTTGTTTGCGAAACCGGCTACGACTATCCCTATCTCACCCGGGAGCTCCTGGGTTTGATGGATGCGCTTGGCCTGGACGAAGCGCACTTGGTGGGCCACTCTCGGGGCGGCGGTGTGTTGATGAACATGGCGCTGGATCATGCAGAGCGGGTGTCTTCCATGACTTTTGTCAGCAGCGTTCTGCGCGGGTTTCCGTGGTCTGATGAACTCATCTCTCTGATGAGACGGGGACGTAAGATGACACGGGAAGTAGGGGTCGAGCGGGCGGTGAATGACGTGTGGTTGCCTGGGGGGCTGTTCCGCTGGGTGAGAGAGAACAATCCTGCTGCGTTCGCGGAGCTGAAGGAGATGATTGGAGACTGGTCGGGTGCTGAGTGGCTTGATGATGCAGAACATGCGCCCCAGGCAACGGCCGACATGGAGCGCTTGGCGGAGATCCAGACTCCGGCCTTTGTTCTCTCTGGTCAGGAGGATATGCATGATTTTGTGGAGATCGCGAACATGCTGGCCTGGTGGATTCCCGGAGCTGAGCAGAAGTCTCTATTGCGTGTAGGACACTTCCCCATGTTGGAAGACACGTATGAGACCAATCTGTATCTAAGGGGCTTCTTGCGTCACGTATCCGGAGGGAGTTGAAACGGTTGGGTGTCCGGTAATGTATATTCTCTCTGAACATTTCGGTCCCTAATTGGGATCGAAGGAGAGAAGAGGTACATGGAACAAGTGACAGATTTCAAGAGTTTTGGCCTGAGCGCACCGGTGCTAAAGGCTTTGGACAAGATGGGATTTGCTGAGCCGACTCCCATACAGAAGAAAGCCCTTCCACTTATCCTGGATGGAAAAGATTTAGTGGGACAAGCTCAGACCGGGACAGGGAAGACCGCGGTTTTCGGTATACCCATGGCGCAGCGTCTCCCTGCTGACGGCTCCCACGTCCGTGCCATCACGCTGTGCCCCACGCGCGAATTGGCAGTGCAGGTAGCAGAGGAGATTCATGAGATCAGCTACTTCACGGAGCATAAAGTCTTGCCCGTGTATGGCGGGCAGCGCATAGACCGGCAGATCAACGCTCTACGGAAGGGAGTTGATCTGGTTGTAGGTACTCCCGGCCGCATCTTGGACCATCTGGGCAGAGGCACGCTCAATCTGTCAAAGGTTGAGATACTCGTCTTGGACGAGGCGGACATGATGCTGGATATGGGGTTTCTGCCGGACATCAGGAGGATTATCAGCCGGTGCCCCAAGAAGCGGCAGACAATGCTTTTCTCCGCCACTATCCCCGAGGGTATTCGTCGCATAGCCAGTGACTATATGATTGATGCTACTTCGGTGTCCGTGGTGCCTGAGACGCTCACTCTTGAGGACACGGACCAGATCTTCTATGAGGTTCCGGAAGAGGAGAAGGTGGAAGCGCTGACCAGAGTGCTGGACTTTGAGAAAGAAGGAAGTTCGGCAATAATCTTCTGTCGTACCAGGCGGAACGTGGACAAAGTGACTCGGAAGTTGAAAGCGCGTGGTTATGACGCAGAAGGACTTCACGGGGACATGGCTCAGCCCGTGAGGGATCGTACCATGCGCGGTTTCCGTGACGGGAAGTTCTCTTTCCTCGTGGCTACGGACGTAGCTTCCCGCGGACTGGACATCAGTCATGTGACGCACGTGATCAACTACCATGTGCCCCAAGATCCTGAAGCCTACGTCCATCGGGTGGGGAGAACGGGCAGGATGGGCCGGTCGGGTGTGGCCATCACCCTGGTGACGCCGGCTGAGTACTGGGATTTGGTACGTGTCCAGGAATTCTCCAACGTCCACATCGAGGAGGGTGAACTTCCCTCCAATGCTGAGGTGAAGGAGAGGCGCCGGGCCGCTCGTGGAGACGAGGCAGCGCGTGAGCGGGTAAAGACTGCGGACCGTGAAGGTCCGAAGCCGCGAGCTAAAGAGAAGAAGACTGAAGAAGAGAAGGTCAAGGTTCCGGCGGCAGAGACTAAGGCGGCGCAGGGTTTTGGTCGTCCTGAACCCACGGAGGCGCCTTCAACAGAGGAGGAGCGCCGTCACCAGGAATACATCTCCAGAGATGCTGAGAAACGAATTGAGTGGGCTTCCACGGAGAAAGTGGTGGAAGAAGCGGCAAGGATAGAGCATGATGACTTGGTTGAGTTGGCTCGGGCTCATGGGGACCCTGGCACGGATGCGCCGGCAGCTGAAGGCGGGGCAGGAACCGCAGAAGGCTCTGCTGTAGTGCCGGAGCAGGAGGAACGTCGGCGCCGGGACTTGATGGAACGGATAAGTGAGGCGGAGCGTTTGGTGGCGGAGAAGGGTGCTCTGGCTTCGTCTGGTCAGGGCGTCCAGGAAGAAGAAGCTGAACCCCTATTGGATGCCAAAGAGGAAGAGCGTATCAAGAAAGCCCTCGGGCTGAGGGACCGCTTATTGTCCATGGCCAGGGGGTTGGATGATAGTGAGCTGGATGACTACTCTGCTGTGATAGACCGGTTGGAGCAGGAGTTTGACCTGCGCCGAATCACGGCCACGCTTCTCAAGGCCTTTGGCCGAGAGAAGGGCGAACCGATCCCGCAGATCAGCGAAGAAGCGCCAACAGAACAGGCTGCGGATGATCGCATGGAACAGGACGGCGGAGGAGAAATGACCCGTCTGTTCATTTCTGTGGGACGCAATAGCAAGGTGAACAAGGAGGATCTGGAACGACTGGTGAGGGAGGCGGCCGGCATCTCCGAGAACGACGTAGGCCGCATTGACCTCCTTCATCGCTTCGCGTTCATTGAGGTCCGTAAGAAGGTTGCTGAACAGGTCATAGACACCATGCATGAAAGTATTTTCCGCGGTCGGGAGATCTCGGTGGAGCCTGCCCGTTCCAAGCGTTGATGGGCTGAGATGATCCAGACCGGGTGACCTTGACCCGGCTTTCATTTCCTTTAGGCAATCAGTGAACTCCATGCTGGTACCAAAGTTGAATGGTCCCTCCAACCCTTGGGCTCTACTCTGGGCTTGTGGAAGTTCTTGCCAGACAGAGGGTCTTGCTGTACGTGGTCGCCGGACTGGTGGTGCTCGGGGTAGGTGCCTGGGGCCTGTTCTCGGGAGAGGGTGGCGCTGAGTCGGGAGGGCGCCTGGTAGTGGAGCCGTTGCCTGCTTCATTTGGGGAGGATTCATCCGGCCAGGCGCCCTCCGGGTCGGATGGCGCCTCAGGTTCAACCACTACTGAGCTACCATTCATCTACGTACAGGTTGCGGGTGCCGTCCGGAGACCGGGCGTGTATCGGGTGGACGTTGGATCCCGCGTGTTTGAGGTGATTCGGAAGGCCGGAGGAGTGACTGCGGAGGGGGAGGAGCACGCGCTTCCTCTTGCCGTTGAGCTCTCGGATGGAGCCAAGGTGGTGGTCCCGGAGAAGGGTGCGGAAGAAGGTTCTGAGTCTGAAGTTCTGCTTCCCAGTGGGGTCACGGGTGGGCTGAGCGTGCCTCGGCCAGGAGGTGGCTCCGGGTCTCCTTTATCGTTGAACCACGCTGCTCTGTCAGAGCTTCAAACGCTTCCCGGCATAGGACCCAAGACTGCTGAGAAGATAATTGCGTACCGCGATGCAAATGGCGGTTTTGCATCTGTTGATGAGTTGCAGGATATCCCCGGGATCGGTTCCGTGACCATGGGACGGTTACGTGACTTGGTAGAGCCGTGATTCGCTCCTGGTAGGTATTGAGAGCATTGTCTGCCGCCGGGGAGGGTCGGTTCTCCGCCTGGGTGGTTCGGCGGGGTGGAGTGGCTCGCCTGAGCATCGCCGCCGCCGTAGGAGGGCTTGTGGTTGCGGCCCTCCTGCACCCCTCTATTTTCCCCGTAGCGGTTGCGGAGGTTGTGGGCATCATCCTTCTGGGCGCGGGTGCATTCAGGTTGCCGCGGACTGTTCCCTTCACCCTCCTCTTCGCTTCTTTCATAAGCGGATTATTGCTGGGCGCAGTACGCGTGGAGGCGCTGACGGAGTCTGCGTTGGCCGGCCATGCAGGGGAGCAGTTTGAAGTTACTGTTGCCGTGGCTGGGGCGGTGCGGGAGAAGGGTGGGGAGGTTGAGTGCCCCGTGGAAGTTCGGATGGATCCGGAGGAGAATGCCCTTCTCCGGATTCGTGGTGCGCCCGATGCCCGGGTAGGGGATCTCCTGGAGCGGGGTCGTTTGCTCCACGTCAAGGCGCGGGTGGTTCTTCCAGAGGATCCCAGCATTGGGTTCAATGAGAAGCAGTACCTGGCGAGACGGGGGATGGGAGTGATCCTGGAGTGCGGCTCTGCAAGGGTGGAGTACGGCGGGTTCCGGAAAGGCGTGGACGGTCTGCTCGACAGGGTGAGAAGTAGATCACGCAGGAATTTGGGATACGGTCTGGATCATAAGCACGCCGGGTTGTTGCGGGGGGTCGTTCTCGGGGAGAAGAGGGGAGTGCCGCAGGAGATCATGGAAGATTTCCGGCGTAGCGGTGTTGCACATATGCTGGCTGTGAGCGGATTGCATGTGGGAAGCCTCGCGGCGATCTTTCTGGGGGCGTTCAAGTCCCTTCCTGTTTCGCGCCGCACCGCGGTGCTGGGATCCATGTTTGCGGTGGGAATCTTTGTTCCGTTTGTCGGGGCCGGATCTTCAGTGGTCAGAGCCGCCACAATGATACTTCTGGTTCTCATGGCAGAGTTGCTGGGGCGGGGGAGAGAGAGATGGCAGGCGCTGCTATGTGCGGCCTTGATTATCCTTGTTCGGAATCCTTTGGATATCTACTCGGCTGGTTTTCAACTTTCCTTTGGGGCCGTGGTGGGACTGTTCCTCTTTGTCCATCCGCTGGAGAACAGACTACATTTTCTTCCCGAAGGGGTGGCGACCGGCGTGGCGGTATCTGCTGCGGCAACCTTGGGAACAGCGCCGGTGGCTCTAGTCGCCTTTGGGCAGGTGTCTTTGGTTGGCGTGGCGGCGAACCTGCTTGTGGTGCCGGTACTTCCCGCGGTCATGGGTTTGGGGCTGGCGGGGATGGGGCTGGGTTTCGTCTGGGCACCTCTGGCGGCGTTCACCAATCTGCTTGCCGCATTAGCGCTGGAGTGGACGGTGAGGGTGGCCGGCATCTTTGCGCGTTTCCCTGTCTTGGGAACGGAAGATATGCCGACGGTGGCGGCAGGGTTGGTAGGAGCTTCACTGGCCGCGCCCGTGGCGGCCAGGCTGGGATGGGAGAGGCGCAAGGCGGCGGGGATAGTGTTAATCGTTGGCGCATGCATGGGAGCACTTCTCTATCCGGGCGCGCTTCAGCTGAGAGACAGGATCATCTTCTGGTCTGGAACCGAGGGATGGCCTCGGGTGGTAGAGACGCGGGTGCTGGACGTTGGCCAGGGCAACGCGACTCTCCTTCGCACACCCGAAGGCAAGACCGTCCTGGTGGATGGAGGTCCCGAAGGCATGGAGCTGCTGTCAAAGTTGAGACGGTTGGGTGTGCGTCGGCTGGATCTGGTTGTGGTGTCTCACCCGCACGCGGATCATTTTGCGGGGTTATCTGAGCTTGTGGGAGCCATGCCGGTGGGTGTGCTCCTGGATGACGTTCCAGGGGAGGATCAATCTGATGGTCATGCCCTGGAAGGTGATGAAGAGGCCTACCTTGAACTCCGCAGCGCGTTCGGCCGGGAGGGCACGGAACTTAGAGATGTGGAGAATGGGGAGAGTATGTGGCTGGGTGATGAAAGTGTGAATCTTGTCTTCCACACAAGCACGTCTTCTTCCGGGATCGAAAGGTCACTCAATGAGAAGTCTGTGGTGGTGACAGTACACTCCGGAGGCCTTGATATACTGCTGCCGGGAGATGCTGAAGCTGATGTCTTGAGCAGATATCATCTGACTGATGCCGATGTTATTGTTGTTCCTCACCACGGGAGCCTTGGTGCTGTGCGCCGGGAGCTTCTGGAGAAACTGGGAGTGGGTGTGGCTGTTGTCTCGGTGGGACGGGATAACACTTTTGGGCATCCTACAGAAGGGACGTTGTCCCTGTTGCGGGAGCAAGGAATATTGGTTCTTCGCACGGACCGGGAGGGGTGGATATCGTTGCGGCAGGGAGGCGGTGGCATCGACATCCGGACAAAAAAGGCGTTGGAGAGGCAGTCGCCATGAGCGCTAAAGGCAAAGATGGGCGGCAGCCCCTCAAACCCACGTACCTCATCATCGGAGATGACACTCCCAAGATAGAGATGGCGCTCAAGAGGTTGAGGGCGCGAATAGTGGAGGAGTCCGGCTCAGACCTTGACGTAGATGACTTCCAGGCTGCTGAGCACAGTCCGGGGGAGGTTGTGGGCGCGGCAAACACCATGACTTTCTTGGGGGGCTTGCGGCTTGTCTTGGTTCACGGGGTGGAGGCCTGGCGCAAGTCACAGAAGCAGGAGATTGTGGAGTATCTGGAATCGCCTGCGCCTGATGCCTGCCTTGCCCTCCTCGCCAAGAAGATGACGCCCAAGGACGTACTGCGCACGGCTGTGGACAAGTCTGGAGATGTCCTGGAATACAAGGCTCCTAAGCCCTGGGAGTATCCGGATTGGGTCATGAAACAGAGCCGCAGGTTGGGAATGCAGGTGGAGAAGGCTGAGGCTCGTCTCCTGGTGGACAGAGTGGGAACGGACCAGCAGTCTATTCTGAGAGAACTGGAGAAGCTGTCCTCGTACAGGGGCAGAGCCAAAGTCACCGCGGATGACATTAAGCTCTTGGCCGCACGCTCGGCGGAGGCCAGCATCTTTGACTTGCTGGATGCCGTTGCTACAGGCGAGGCGGCACAGGCGTTTGAGTCAATTGAGGAACTCTATTTTGAGGGGGAGAATCCCGGCGGCATATTCTATCGGCTGCTCCGCCACTTCCAGAAACTCAGTCGGGTGGTGGCCATGCAGGAGGGCGGACGGCCAGGGGAGGAGATAAAGGAGAATCTGGGAGTGCACCCTTTTGCGGCCAAGAAACTGCTGAAACAGGGAAAGAGCTTTAGCCCGGGATCCATTCGTGAGGCCCTTGGGTACTTGGCGGAGACTGAAGTTCGGATGAAGGGTGGCGGCAACCTCGCGGATGACCTGGAGCTGGAGATGTGTTTGGGCCGGTTGCTGCGTGTACAGCAACAAACATCCAGGCGGGTGTGACTTACACGGCCGCCTGGATGAGGCAAGATCTATAGTTCAGATCTAGAGCTCAGCCAGCTTGCGGGCTACCTGGGATTTCTTGCGGGCGGCCCTATTCTTGTGGATGGTTCCGCGGGCTGCCGTCTTGTCTATGGTAGAGGTGAGTCTGGTTGCCGTGGCCTGTGCGGCGTCTGAGTCTCCTGCATCTACCTGATTACCAAGGCGCCGAAAAAGGGTTTTGATTGCGGAAGTGTACCGCAGATTCTCATCATGCTGGCGCTCAGTGATGCGGATTCGCTTACGCTGCTGCTTACTATTGGCCATTGTTCACCTCCTCGGTTGCTGTGCATTTCCTTCCCTTATGGGCCGGTGGAGTTTAGCATAGCGCAGAGCTATGAGCAACGGAGCTAAACGCGGTCTTGCAGCTGCAGCCGTCCTATTCATGATGGCGACTGCGGCTTCCCGTGTCTTGGGTCTGGTCCGAGAACAGGTGATGCTGTACTACCTTGGGCTGGGTGCGGAGATGGGTGCATTCACCGTGGCGTTCAAGGTTCCAAGCCTATTGCGCACGCTGGTGGCCGATACTGCCCTGAGTGCTGCGTTCATTCCCGTATTCACGGAGCTTCTCACCGAGGAAAGGCGCAGGGAGGCCTGGGCGGTTGCCTCAACCGTTGTGATCGCCGCCACGGCGGTCTTGGGCGTACTCAGCGTGCTGGGGATCGTGTATGCGCCGTGGGTGATCAGCCTGGCGGCTCCTGGTTACAAGAACCCTGAGACCATCGGTCTTGCAGTGGATCTGACGCGGATAATGTTTCCCACTGTCTTGATTTTTGGCCTGGCCGGAATCGCCATGGGGATATTGAACTCACATGACCATTTCACGCTGCCCGCTCTCGCGCCGATTGCCTGGAATCTGATAATCATAGGGGCGGTGACCTTCTTTGCGCGCGACTACGGCTTCTACGCTCTGGCGCTTGGCGTGTTGGTGGGCACAGCGGTGCAGCTGGCCATCCAGATTCCTTCAGTGGGCGTCCGCATGCGGGGAGTAGGCCTGCCTCGGCCCGCTTCGCTCCGAAATCCCGCCGTCAAGCGGTTGGGTCTGCTCTTGGGTCCGGTTGTGTTGACCCTGGGTATTGTGAACTTCAATGCTTTGATCAGCACCATGTTCGCCAGCTTTGTGAGCGAACCCGCTCCAGCTGTTATAGATAAGGCATTCCGTCTGTTCCAGCTTCCGCAAGGCATGTTTGCAATCGCCATTGGGACTGTCTTGTTTCCGACGCTATCGCGGCTGGCTTCTGAGGGGAATCTGGACAGATTCCGCCGGACGCTTTCCGTTGGCTTGCGGCAGATATTCTTCGTGACCTTGCCATTTTCTGTCTTCTTTATCGTGCTGGGCCGGCCCACAGTCCGTCTTGTGTTTGAGCACGGGCGGGTGACTCCGGAAGATACGGCGCAAGTGGCCTGGGCGCTCGCCTTCTTCAGCATTGGCATGGCCTTCGTGAGCGCTAACACATTGTTGAACCGGGCCTTCTACGGCATTCAGAAGGCCTGGTTGCCACTCCTGGTAGGCATCTCGAACCTGGCATTGAACACTCTCCTCTGCTACTTGCTGTATCAGCCGTTGGGTGTTGGCGGGATAACCCTGTCCGTTGCCGCTGTATCAGTCTGGAACTTCCTGGGATTGACGTACCTGCTGAGTCGTGAAGTGGGAGGAATAGACGGGAGGCGCGTGGCCTACTCCCTGGGTCGGTCGTTGTTGGCTGCATTGCCGCTGGCGCTGGCGGCGGGGGCGACCTGGTGGGGTCTTGACAGGATCCTTGGGCGTTCTATCACGGCCCAACTGGTCTCAGTGGGCGGAGGATACGTGGGCGGAACTCTTGCGTATCTAGGCGTAGCAAGAGTGCTGGGCATGGAGGAAGTCAACCAGGTGATCAGCACCATTAGAAGGAGACGGGAAGGTCCGGAGGCGAGTGGCTCCGTGCCTACGGAAGAGGATGAAGTAGTCTAGCCGAGCTGTTGGACCTGAGCGCGGGTGGTTTTGCTGTCGTTCTCTGTCGATGTCCCCGCCCTGGGGTATTATTCCTATCTCATGTCTGACCAATCGCACATACGGAACTTCTCCATCATCGCCCACATCGACCATGGCAAGTCGACGTTGGCGGATCGTATCCTCCAGCTGACGGATTCGGTGGCTGAACGGCAAATGCGTGATCAGTTGCTGGATCGCATGGATCTTGAGCGTGAGCGAGGCATCACCATCAAGGCGCAGGCCGTCCGCGCCTACTACAAGGTGGAAGGCGAGGGAGAGTACCAGCTCAACCTCATTGATACCCCGGGCCACGTGGACTTCAGCTACGAAGTGTCTCGAAGCCTCGCTGCTTGCGAAGGGGTCCTTCTGGTCGTGGACGCAAGCCAGGGGATAGAGGCCCAGACGTTGGCCAACACCTACCTCGCCCTGGAGAACGACCTGGAGATAATCCCCGTTCTTAACAAGATAGATCTTCCGATGGCTGAACCGGAGCGGCGGGCGGAGGAATTGATGAACCTCATTGGTTGCGCGCCAGAGGACATTCTTCATATCTCTGCCAAGACTGGACAGGGAGTGGACAGACTCTTGGACGGAATTGTGCAGCGCATTCCTCCTCCTCGAGGCAGCGTGGATGATCCTCCCCGAGCCCTGATATTTGACTCTATTTACGACCAATATCGCGGTGTGGTTGCGTTTCTGCGCGTGGTGGACGGTGGATTCAAGCGTGGTGATGAGATTCGGTCTTTCGTCTCACAGCGAAGGAGTGAGGTGGAGGAAGTGGGGATCTTCAGTCCGGATATGCGCTCTACAGGCCGCCTGGGTACGGGAGAGGTCGGCTACCTGATAGCAGGAGTGAAAAACGTCTCGGATCTGCGGGTAGGGGACACCCTCACTCTGGTTGACCGACCGGCAGAGAAGCCACTCCCTGGTTACAAGGAAGCGGTTCCCATGGTCTTCTGTGGACTATTCCCCATCGACGGAGACGATTACCCGGTGCTGAAGGATGCACTGGAGAAACTTGCTCTGAACGACTCTTCCCTTTTCTGGGAGCCAGAGACCTCCAAGGCACTGGGCTTTGGCTTCCGGTGTGGGTTCTTGGGTCTGCTGCACATGGAAATAGTGCGGGAGAGGTTGGAGCGGGAGTTTGACCTTGAGCTGCTCGCTACCACGCCCAATGTCCGCTACCAGGTTGAGATGGTGGGCGGAGAGGTGAGGACCGTGAGCAATCCCGTGGACTTTCCGACCCCTGGTGACATGGAGGAAGTGCGTGAGCCTTACATCTCCGCCGGCATATTGGTTCCGGATGAGTTTGTGGGTGCGGTCATGGAGCTGTGTCAGGACCGGCGTGGTGCTTACAGGGATATGGAGTACATTTCTGCCGCCCGCGTTCGACTGGCATATGATCTTCCTCTGGCAGAGATTGTCCTGGATTTCTTTGACATCCTGAAGAGCCGCACACGGGGTTACGCCAGCCTCGACTATGAGATGAAGGGCTATGAAGTGGGGGATCTTGTCAGGTTGGACATACTGATTGCGGGGGATGTAGTGGACGCGCTCAGTCTTGTTGTTCACCGGGACAAGGCGTATCGCGTGGGTCGGCGTATGGTAGAGCGCCTGCGTCGTCAGATTCCGCGCCAGCTGTTTGAAGTGCCCATCCAAGCGGCCATCGGCAGCAAGGTGATTGCAAGGGAGACGGTTCGTGCCATCCGCAAGGATGTGGTAGCCAAGTGCTACGGGGGTGACGTGACTCGAAAGCGCAAGCTTCTGGAGAAGCAGAAAGCCGGGAAGAAGCGCATGAAGACTGTGGGCAGTGTAGACATACCGCAGGAAGCTTTCTTAGCCGTGTTGGATCTGGATGAGGACTAGAGGTTTGCCGGTAGGTTCAGAGAAGGTTGCCTGCCCCGCTTGCGCACTTACTGTCTAGGGGGTTGGAATGGGTAGTCGGCACCTCTACATCCATATACCGTTCTGTCCTTCCCGTTGCAGATACTGCGATTTTGCCTCAGAGGCGATTCACGTGGGCGGGGAATACCGGATTGAACGCTACTTTCGTATGCTTCATTCTGAGATCCAGGGCTTTCTTCCTGAGCTCCATCTTCCTCTGGAGACTGTGTATGTGGGGGGAGGGACACCCACTGCCGTGAGAAGAGGGCTACTGACCGAACTGCTTAGCAGGATCTCTCAGCGGTCCGGAAGCGCCCAGGGGGCTGGGCGCGGCCCCAGAGAGGAAGGGGGTGCCCTCATTCATCCCGATGGAGAGCTGACGGTGGAGGCGAATCCAGGCACTGTCGATGCCGAATACCTGGCGGAGTTGATGCGGGCGGGAGTCACCAGACTGTCTCTGGGCGTTCAAAGTTTCCATCCTGAACTATTGCGATCACTGGGTCGGCGGGTTGAGATCAATCAGCTGGACACTGCTATAGGAGCTGTGAAGGATGTGGGATGGCTGGACTGGAACCTGGACCTGGTCTTCGGGATTCCGGGGCAGGATAGGGATTCAATGCACCGGGACATCTACAGCGCCGTCCAGGCGCGCCCCACTCATATCTCTCTGTATGATCTAACGTATACAAGGGGGTATCTGGACTATCTAGACCAAGAGATTCAGGTTCCATTTAGGGATGCTCAGCAGTTCGCGGAGGACCATTACGCTGAGGCTGCGGACCTTCTGCAGGATGCCGGATACCTGCGATATGAGATCTCCAACTTTGCCCTGCCCGGTTATGAATCCAAGCACAACCAGGCCTACTGGCGGGGACGTGATTACGCGGGAGTGGGAGTGGCGGCCGTCTCTACGCTGGGGGGAGAACGCCGCACGAACCCGGATACTGTGGATGAGTACTTGAGGAGACGGCCGCCCACGCTTGAGAGCCTGTCTCCCCCCGTGCGTCTGTATGAGAAAGTCATGCTGGGGTTACGTACAAGGGACGGTGTGGATGAAGAGGAGGTGGCCTCGGCATTGGACTCAAAGTCGGTGGAGGAGATGGTGGACCGGGGTCTTCTGACCAGGCGCTGTGGTACACTCTGCCTGACCCGGAGGGGCTTTGGCCTATGTAATACTGTTCTCATAGCTATCCTGCGGGAAGTGGAACCCAACCAAGTATCGGAACATCCCTGATTGATGGCGCTTCCAAACCACAGAGACCTGAGCGACAGACAGCGCACCATTTTGGAGATCGTCACCCACGAGCACGTGGAGACGGCTGCGCCTGTATCCTCCCGTACCGTTGCATCAAGGCCGGGATTGGGCGTCTCTGCTTCCACTATCCGCAATGATTTCGCCGTTCTGGAGGAGATGGGTTACCTCACCCACCCCCATACTTCGGCGGGCCGGATTCCCACGGATAGAGGCTACAGGCATTTTGTGGATGGGATACTCAGAAGGCGATTCACAGTCAAAACACCCAGTCTTCCTCTAAAACCGGAGAGTCTGGCCACGGAGGTGGATTCCGCCCTTCAGCAGACCTCAGAGGTCATGTCGCAGGCCACCAATCTGCTGGCGCTGGTTGCGGGCCCTCGGCTTACCGGCGCACATCTGCGGCATATTGAGCTGCTGGCGCTCCAACCCAATCTGATCACTGTAGTTTTTATTGCCAGCACAGGGCACGTGACCAAGCAGGTGATAGAGTCCCCTGTCAGCGTCGATACAGGCACCCTGGATTGGGCCCGTACCTATGTGAATGAGATGACGGAAGGACAAGCCATAACAGAGCGCCTGGTGCGTAAAGTGGCGGAGAATCCGGACTTGAGCAGGGCTGAGAGGGAGTTCTTGGATCTCCTGGGTCCCGCCTTTGAGCGACTGGTGGATGAGCATGCGGCGGAGGCGTTGTATGTGGGAGGTGCCTCTCGCCTTCTGTCCAAATCTCAGTTGGAGGACATGATGGACGTTAGCGGTCTTCTGGCCTTGCTGGAGGAGAGATATATCCTGCTCAGGATCCTCCGCACTGCGCTGGGCAACGACGGTCCGGTGGTGAGGATAGGAGAAGAACATGGGGAATCGGCTCTGCGCGGATTCTCGGTGGTAGCGGTCGGCTACGGTCTGCCGGAGCGTAACTTGGGCACGGTTGGTCTGCTAGGCCCCGTGCGAATGGACTATGAGAACGCAATAGGCACGGTCAGAGCGACGTCGCGGTTGCTTGGCCTGTTCCTGGAGGCTAGATACGAATGAAGCGGGACTATTACGAGATCCTCGGCGTCGACAAAGGCGCGGATGAGAAGCAGATCAAGAAAGCCTATCGGGCGTTGGCGCATCGTTTTCATCCTGATGTGAATGACCATGACCCGGATACTGAAGAGAAATTCAAAGAAGCCACCGAGGCGTACGAGATACTGAGTGATCCGGAGAAGCGCAACATTTACGATACCTATGGCCACGACGGCCTCAGGGGCGGTGGGACCGGCGGTCCTTTCGGCGGCGGTGGGGCTTTTACCGATTTTGGAGATATTTTCGAGACCTTCTTTGGGGGAGACATGTTCGGCGGTGGCCGGGGAGGGCGCAGAGCAGGCCCGGCACGGGGCAGTGACCTGGGAGTTCAGATAGAACTGGACCTTCATGAGGCCGCCTTCGGCACTAAGAGAGATGTGGTTGTGGAGCGGGTGGAGTCTTGTGATGCGTGCCAGGGTACGGGGAGTGAAGACCCTTCCGCGGTGACATCATGTACTGAGTGCGGTGGTGCTGGGCAGGTGCGCACCGTTCGGCGGACCCCATTCGGTCAGTTCATGCAGGCAGGCGCCTGTGTAGCTTGTGGAGGGACCGGACGCTCGCTGGAGAATCCCTGTGTAGAATGCGGTGGAACGGCAAGGGCCGGCAGAGAGCAGACCTTGACGGTAGATATCCCCGCAGGCATAGCGGAAGGGCAACGGATCAGGTTGACCGGTGAGGGCAACGCCGGGGCGAACGGGGGACCCTCCGGAGATCTGTACGTAGAGGTCGCGGTCACCCCTCACCCGGACTTTGATCGTCAGGGTGATGACATTATTTGTCGCCAAGATCTGACTATGGTCCAGGCCGCCCTGGGTGTAACCATGACCGTTCCCACGCTGGACGGGGAAGAGGAGGTGCACTTTTCTCCGGGCACTCAGCCGGGAGAGGTCCAGGTTCTTCGGGCCCGTGGGGTCCCGCGTCTCCGCGGCACCGGGCGGGGTGATCAACACATTCTGGCCAACGTCATGATCCCCAGAGACCTGGATGAGCACCAGCGTGAGCTCTTGGAAGAGCTTGATGAATGCTGCGGGATGGAGCACTATGCGGAACATTCTGAAGGCCTCTTCAATCGTTTGCGTCATCTGTTCACAGGCTGACGGAGTGAAGGAAGTCGTGCATGGGCGCTGACCGGGCGATACGCGTCTCCGTGCCTGCGATTTGGGCAGAGGTGGTGGGAGTCTCACTCTTTGATTTTCTGGGTCCCTATCAGGAGCTGGAGGAGGGGCAATCGGTCCACCTCATCTTCTATCCCTTCCGTCATGGCGCAGGATATGTTCCGGACAAGAAGATCCGCGCATCCATATCGCAAGATAAAGATCTTCAGGGGAGCCTGAAAATAGAGAGGCTGTTGGTCCCGGAAGGATGGGAGGATTCTTGGAAGAGACACTTCGTGGGAACGACTGTTGGGCGGTTACATATCAGGCCGCCATGGGAAGATCCGCCCGCAGCCGGCGGGGCTGGGGAGGATGGACTGTTGGATATTGTGCTGACTCCGGGATTGGCGTTCGGCACCGGCCTTCATGCAACCACTCGCGGAGTATTAGAGTTGATGCAGGATGGTGGTGTGCGAGGACCCCTGGTGGATGCAGGGACGGGTTGTGGAATACTTTCTGTGGCTGCAGCCATCCTGGGATTCGCCCCAGTGTACGCTTTTGACAGTGATCCGCTCTCCGTGGAGGCGGCGAGGGCGAACGCTGCTTCCAACGATGTGGATCTTCTTGTTGAAGGTGTGGGCGTAGATGCCGTCTCTCTGGATGGGTGGGAAGAAAAGACCATCCTTGCCAACATCACGGTGGAGCCGGTCTTGGAACTGCTGTCACGGATGTCCAAGGAGAAGCGTGTCCCTCGTCGTCTAGTGGTTTCTGGAATCCTGGAAGGGAAACAGGCGGATCGAATCTTAGAGGCCGCGGGCGCGATTGGACTTCAGGAGAGGCGTCATATACTGGCTCAGGGGTGGCGCAGCATGGATTTCTCACCCCAGGACGCCGGCGGATGAGTCGTGGGAGAAAGTCCGGGAGGCGGTCTGGGAAAGGCAAGAAGCAGGGCGGGAAGAAGGGAGCGCCGAAGCGGTTTCGGCAGGCCAAGGATGTGCGCTCGCGGGTGGGGGCCCAGGTGGGGCTGGTGTCTCTACGCGGCAAGTACACTGAGGTGGAGCCTCTCTTCCAGAAGGGCCCTACCTTCCTTCCCGCGCGTGGAGGTGTCAGAGTAAAGACGGGAGACCTGGTCCTCTTCCGGCCATCGCACGGCCGTAGGGTACAGGTGACCAAGGTCATCGGACGGCGGGAAGTCTTGCAGGATGTATTGGACGCTCTCCTGGAGGAGGGTCTCGTCCAGCGCGGATTCGGGCGGGAAGTTCTGGCGGAAGCTGAGCAGGTTGGCCGGAGCGGTGCTCAGGAGGAGCGCCCCCGGGAGGATCTTAGAGAGCTGTTCACTTTCACGGTAGATCCGGCCACCGCCAGGGACTTCGACGACGCCCTGTCTTTCACCGAGGAGGGCGAGAATACCGTAGTCTATGTGCATATTGCGGACGTCTCCCACTACGTGGAAGAAGGCACGGCGCTGGACAGGGAGGCCCTGAGGAGGGGGACTTCCGTCTACATCCCCACCGGCGTGGAACCCATGCTTCCGGAGGCACTGTCCGCCGGGGTATGCTCCCTGGTCCCCGGGGAGGACCGGAAGACGGTTACTGTGGAGATGAACGTCGGCTCTGATGGTTCCGTGCGGAGTTCGCGTTTCTACCGCTCTCTCATCCGGAGCGATGCCCGGCTAAATTACGTGGAATTGGAGGAGATGTTCAGGGGTGAGCAGAAGCCCTCGGATAGATTGGCTACGGCGCTGGATCTGGGGCGTCCCCTGGCCGCCAACCTGGAGGAACGGCGCCGGAAGAAAGGGTCACTCAGCATCGAATCCACTGAGCCTGAGTTCATCTGGGATTCCGGTGGGAGGCTGACAGACGCGAGGGCGGCGAAGGAATTAGAGAGTCACCGCTTCATTGAACAC
>Ga0209587_1000215_pt1 | contig 28748 bp, 28 predicted proteins | sample NGEPerD_2_FD_184512 | JGI IMG/M metagenome (GOLD analysis project Ga0209587, IMG submission 184512) | Arctic peat soil microbial communities from the Barrow Environmental Observatory site, Barrow, Alaska, USA - NGEE PermafrostL1-D... | ecosystem: Environmental > Terrestrial > Soil > Wetlands >...
CGACGACACCGATGTCGTCGCGGTTCGGTGGGCAACCCCCGGCACGGTAACGCGCGTGGATGCCATGCCCGAGGCTGCGACCACCAGCACGACCAAGTCCCACACCGTCACCTGCAGGCTGCTCGACGGCTTGGGCTTCGGCGTGGGCGGCGCTATCTGCGACGCCGACATCCCCAAGGGGCCCAACAAGGGCACCGCCTTCGGCGCCGGCCGCGGCGGGTACCTCGGCGAATGCACCACCGGACCCAACGGGTACTGCAGCTTCACCTACGAGAGCAACGTCACCGGGACCGACACCGTGCGCGCGTTCTTCGATGAGAACCTCGACGACTTTAGAGCTGGGGATACGAAAGATGACGTCACGCGCACGTGGACTTCCGACATCACCACCGGCCCATGCGCCGGGCTCAACTACGGACAGACCACACCTCTTACCGGTGGCGGCAAGAAGTTCGCCGGCACTCTGAACGATGACAACAGGACCGGCACTCCGTTCCGCGACGTCTTCTGCGGCTTCGCCGGTGTCGACAAGTTCGACGGCGGCGGCGGTAACGACCTCGCCCTTGGAGGTTCGGGCAACGACACGCTGCTCGGCCGCAAGGGCAACGACGAGCTGCAGGGATCAGACGGCAACGACAACCTGCAGGGGGCGGAAGGCAGCGACAAGATCCTCTCCGGCAAGGGCAACGACAAGACCTCCGGGGGCTTCGGCAACGACAAGGTCTACGGCGAAGCAGGCATCGATCTGGTGCAGGGGTTTGCCGGCGACGACACCCTGGGCGGCGGCGATGGTGCCGACAAGGTCAAGGGTGGCAGCGGCAGGGACAACCTGGCGGGCGGCTCGGGCCCCGATGCCCTCAACGGGGGCAGCGGCAAGGATAGATGCAATGGCGGCCCCGGCGCCGACACCCTGTCGAGCTGCTAACGCCTTCACTGCAACTCAGTACTCGATCACAGAGAGCCGGCCCCCAGGGCCGGCTCTCTTCGCGTCAAGGTTCAACTCGGCTTCGGCCATTGTTCGCGACAATGCCCGGGTTTCTTAACAAGCGGCGTTCACAGTGGACACGTGGAAGGGGCACGGAGGTGGCGAGCCTCCAGGGAGCTCGTGAACATCGGACACCGAGGCGCATCCCTTCATGCTCCCGAGAACACACTGGCCTCCTTCGATCTCGCGTTGTCGATGGGGGCTCATTACCTCGAGCTCGACGTCCACACCACCAAGGACGGGCACTTGGTCGTGTTCCACGACGAGGACCTCGACCGGGTGGTCAGGGCGCCCGCTCGAGCCATGGGCGGGCTGGTATCCGCCTTGACCCTGGGTGAGCTCTCAGACCTGGATGTCGGAAGCTGGTTCAGCGAGATCTACACGGGCACGAAGATGGTCACGCTCGAAGAGGTCCTGGCTCGCTACCGGCACTGTGCCCGGCTCTGCATCGAGCTCAAGGGTCGATCGTCTGAGGACGAGCCGAGAAGAAAGCTGCTGTGGCTGCTTCGCCGCTTCGAGCTCGTCCCCGAGCAAACAGGGCTCGGCCGCGTGATCGTGCTCTCCTTCAAGCAGTCCACGCTTCAAGCGCTGGCCGAGGCATGCCCTCAGCTCGATCTCATGCTGCTGTTCGACTGCCGCGCGGCCCCCGATGAGATCGCCTGGGGGATAAGGGGAGCCGCCGCCTTCGCTTCCTGCATCGGGCTTCATCTCGAGGTGGTTAACGGTGCGGTGGTGGAGGAGGCCCATGCCCACGGCCTCTTCGTCTATCCCTACACGGTCAACGATCCCGACGACATGGCGAGGCTGCTGGCCGCGGGTGTGGACGGGATGATCACCGACGCTCCCGACCGGCTCGACGTCGTCCTGAGGCAGATGCGGACGGTCGCCCACCTGGCCTCATAGCCGAACTTCGTGTCCCCAACCACTCCACAGGTGGTTACGGCCGCAAGGTTCGAGAGATCTCTCCGAAGAAGTCGACGATCTCCTTGACCGCAAAGGCCGGATCCTCGTAGGGGATGAAGTGGCCGCGCCCCGGGACTACCCCGAAATCGAGATCGGAGAAGTAGTCGCCGAGCCGGTCTCCCCATTCCGCCTTCAGCACCTTGTCGCTTGCTCCCCAACGCACGCGAGTCGGGACATCTATGGGAGGTAATTCGGGGGCGCCGTGGTTGAACAGCTCGAGGCGTCCGGGGGCCGAGACGACGTACCAGTTGAATCCCCCTTGGAGATTGCCGGGTGCCATGAAGTTGTCCACCCAGGCCGCCACATCCTCGGGCTCGAACACATTGGGATCGTGGGCCCAATGTGACAAGAAGTGCCGAAAGTAGGTCTCGCACGCAGCCCGGGACGAGCCTACGAGCTCGGCCGCCCAGGGCTGCTGGTTGAACGTCTGATACCAGATCTCGGTGATGTGGTCGGGTTCGATCCAGCGATTCCCGATGCCCCTACTTTCTTGTCTCATACACTCGTGCGAGGCCGAAAGCCATGATCGCTATCATCCCGAACAGTATGAAGACGGAGTTGATGCCCTCCCCCATGTTTCCGTGAGCCAGCATCATCTCGTACATCAAGTCCTTCAATCGTCGTCCGCTGGTCTATGAACTTATCAAGCCACTTCTTTCGCAAACCTGGGCTTTCGCGAATCTTGGGGTTCGCAAACTTGGCCGCCCCTGTCGGGCCAGTCAGAGCCCGCCGCGAGCCATGATGACGGCGCCGGGCAGGGCAAGGAAGCCCCGCCCCCCGCTGACGAGGCCGGAAACCGGATGGTGATGCGCGTCGTCGCCGCATCCACTACCATGAGCTAGGAGAGCAACCGAAGCACCCTGGGGGGCGGACAGTGTCGAAGACGGGCCGGGGGCGGACCCTAAGCACGGCGCTGCATGCGCTGGAAGCGCTCGAATTCGTTACCGAGAGCCCTCGAGGCGTCTCCGTGAAGGGCGTGGCACGGGCCCTGAACCTGAGCCTCTCCTCCGCCTACTCGCTCGTGAACTCGTTGCGCGCCGAGCAATTCGTGGTCGTGTCGCCGTCGGGGCCGGGCCTGTATGTGCTCGGCCCTCGCGTTCTCGAGCTCTACCGTTCCTATGTCCAGTCGCGCATGCAGCCCGAGCATCTCGGGCCCTTTCTCGAAGAGCTGAGAGAGCGAGCATCTGCGCGCGCATACGCCGCCATGTGGAAGGAGGGCGACCTCGAGGTGTCGGAGATCCTCGGACGGCGCGGAGCGCGCGAGCTTCAGGACATCTCGGTTGGCTTTCGCGGCGCCGCCCACGCTCTGGCACTGGGCAAGCTCTATCTGGCCGAGTTGCCCGAGGACTCCTGGCCCCGCTATCTGCGGACCGCCCACTACAAGCGATTCACGCGGCACACCATGACCACGGCCACCCAGCTTCGCCACAACCTCGCCGCGGTGAGACAGCGGGGCCTGGCGCTCGATATCGAGGAATATGCTGAGAACGTCTGCTGCATCTCTGCTCCCGTGAGAGACGAGCGGGGGCGGCTGATCGCCACCATTGGCGCTTCCACACCGGCGCGCCGTTTTCGGTATCAGTACAAGAGCCTTGCGCGCGCGGTCAGGGACACGGCTGAAGCGGCCTCCGCAGAATTGGGAGCAGCTCTGGGCAAGTCCCCAGAAGACGGCCCCAATGGCCTCGACGGCGTCAGTCGAAGGCTTGGCGGGTCCCTCGAGTCACCGTAAATCAAGCACATTTTGGCTCATGCCACAAGCACAATGGCGCTCTTCCGCAACTACCATCCGTTTTTTCGCCGATAGGAACAACTGCCGGGCATCGATGCCCCCAGGCGGCCGGGGCAGACCGAGCCCGGGAGTATCGTCGGATTTAAGAACCGTGTTCCGGACTAAGTTCGCAGGGGTGGTTCAGGGAAAAAACGGAATTTGTCCCGGCTCATCGTTGCGTCGCGGCGGCTCGACGAAGATGGGGCACCTACAGGATCCTGGTTACGGCGGTCGCATACGGCGGCATCCGCATCGACTAGTGAGGGGGAAGCATGTACGAGAAGGACGGAGAGAAGTACTACATAGTCGACGGTCACATGCATTGGTGGGACGCGAGTCCCGAGAACCAGAGCAATAAGTACGGCAAGGGCTTCATCGAGTGCTTCTACGGTTATCACTCATCTCTAAGCCCCGAGGAGTACCTGTGGCCTCTCGACAAGTATCAGAAGTATTCGGAAGAAGACCTCATGCACGACCTGTTCGAGATCGGCTACGTCGACAAGGCAATCTTCCAGCCTACTTATCTAACTGATTTCTACAAGAAGGGTTTCAACACCACAGAGCGCAACGCAGTCATCGCCGAGAAACACCCCGACAAGTTCATCCTCAACACGGCGTGGGATCCGCGCGATGAGCAGCGCGGGCTCGAGATCTTCGAAGAGAAGGTCAACCGCTACGGCGCCAAGGGTTGCAAGCTGTACACGGCCGAGTGGAGAGGCGACTCCAAGGGCTGGAAGCTCAACGACGAATGGTCCTACAAGTACCTCGAGAAGTGCCGCGAGCTAGGCGTAACCAACATCCATGTCCACAAGGGCCCGACGATCTGGCCGCTCAATCGCGACGCGTTCGACGTCCACGACGTCGACCACGCGGCCACCGCCTTTCCGGAGCTGAAGTTCATTGTCGAGCACTGCGGGCTTCCCCGTCTCGAGGACTTCTGCTGGATCGCCGTGCAGGAGAGCAACGTCCTCGGCGGGCTCGCGGTCGCCATGCCCTTCATCCACAGCCGGCCCCGTTACTTCGCCAAAATAATCGGCGAACTGCTCTTCTGGGTCGGCGAGGACAACATCCTCTTCGGGAGCGACTACGCCATCTGGCAGCCCAAGTGGCTCGTCGAGCAGTTCGTTGACTTCCAGATGCCCGAAGACATGGTCGCCGAGTTCGGCGAGCTCACCCCCGACATCAAGCGAAAGATCCTCGGGCTCAACGCCGCGCGTCTCTACGGCGTGAAGGTTCCCGACGAGATCCCGCAACCTGCTGGAGAAGGCGCCGAAAGGGCTGCGACCGTATCGTGATCTCTCGAGAGCGCATTTTCGAGGCGCTCTCCGTGGTGAGGGACCCCGAGCTTGACGAATCGATTACCTCGCTCGGGTTCGTGGAGGGCGTCGAGGCGGAAGGCGGGTCGGTGCATGTGCAGCTTCGGCTGCCCACGTACTGGTGTGCGGCAAACTTTGCCTACATCATGACCGCCGACGCCAAGACGGCCCTCCTGTCCTTGCCCGAGGTGTCGCATGCGCACGTCACGCTCATCGATCACTTCTCATCGACGGAGATCAACCGGGGCATGGCTCTGGATCACAACTTTCAGGAGACCTTCGAGGGGCTCGCCGACGGCGAGCTTGGCGAGGTGCGAGATCTCTTTGCCCGCAAGGCGTTCGTCTCCCGGCAGGAAAAGCTGTGTCGCGTCCTGAAGAGCAGAGGGCACACCCCCGAGACACTCGCTGGGTTGCGGCTCGATGACCTTCCTGTGGGAGATGAGACAAAGGCTTATTTGTCTCGCAGAAAGGATCTCGGGCTCGATCTCTCGGGGACGGCGCCGTTCTTGACCGATCCGAGCGGAAGACGCATCCGCGCAGAAGAGGCGCCGGATCACCTGCGTTTTGCGCGCCTGATGGCCACGAGCATCGAAGCCAACGGCAGCATGTGCAGAGCGCTGCTGGCGGACCGCTACGGACTCATCGATGAGGAGGCGATGCTGTGAAGGCAGCGAGGCTGCACAACTACAACGAAGATCTGAAAATCGACGAGCAGGACGAGCCTAAGGCAGACCAACCGCACGACGTAATCGTCAAGATCGGCGCCGCCGGCTTGTGCCGGACGGACCTGCACATTCGCGACGGTGATTGGAAGCAGATCCAACAGGACGCCGGGTTCTCTCTTCCCTATACGTTGGGGCACGAAAACGCGGGCTGGGTTCACGAGATCGGCTCGGCGGTGAGCAACGTCGAGGTCGGCGACACGGTCATCCTGCATCCCCTCATTACCTGCGGGCTGTGCCGTGCCTGCCGCGCCGGCGACGACATGCATTGCATCGACGGCATCTTTCCGGGACTTCTGGCCGACGGGGGCTTCGCTCACTTCCTGAAGACCAGCGCCCGCAACGTGATCAAGCTCGACGAGAGCCTTCAGCCAAAGGACGTGGCGGCTCAAGCCGATGCTGGGTTGACCGCCTATCACGCCGTCAAGAAGGCCTCCGACATCCTCTATCCGGGAACGACTGCGGTCGTCATCGGCGCCGGGGGCTTGGGTCACATCGCGATCCAGTGCCTCAAGGCCCTGACCCCCGCGCAGATCGTCGTCGTCGACAAGAGCGACGCCGCGCTCAAGCTCAGCTCGGACTGGGGCGCCGACGAAACGGTAGTGGCGGACGGTAGCCACATCGACAAGGTCAAGGAGATCACCAACGGCGACGGTGCCGAAGTCGTTCTCGACTTCGTGGCCGAGCGTGGGGTCGAGAAAGAGGTTCCCAGCATGGTCCGCAACCACGGGACCTACTACGTGGTCGGCTACGGTGGGGCCCTCGACGTAACCACCCACGAGATGATCTTCAGAGAGATCTCGGTGGTGGGCAACCTGGTCGGCACTTACAACGACCTCGCCGAGCTCATGACTCTGAACGCTCAGGGCAAGGTCCAGCTGCACACCAGCACCTATCCTCTCGAAGCAATCAACGACGCTATGGCCGACCTCGACGGCGGCCGGCTGCAGGGCCGAGGAATTCTGATCCCCGAAGGGGTCTAGAGAGTAGAGAGGGCCCCAAAAGGGGGCCCTCTCTACTCGTCAAACCGGGCGGGAGACCCTCGTCATGGAGGCCCGTTCTGAAAAAGGAGCTACCCGTCGCGTGCGCTCGACTCGCGCGGCCAAATCGAGTTGGGAGAACCGTGAAGGGGCTCGCTGAAACCGTCGGCGGGTGCGACCGCATCGCAGTGGCCCAATCAGGGGTTCGGCGGATCACTACTCTGTCAGCTTCCCAGCGTGAGTCCGTCCCCCAGGTTCGAGTTGCCCTCAAGGAAATCGATAGCGTCGATCTCCGAGCGGCCCGGCCCCGTATAGCGCAGCACGTAGAGGCCGTTGCGGATGTCGATCACGTAGATAAGCCCGTCCTTGATGATCGGATAGCTCCACATGACGACTTTGTTGAGGCCTTGACTCAAGGCGACATCCTCGGTATCGACGTCCGGCAACGGACGGGGTGAGAAGAACCCCGTCCTATCGGGGGAGGCGGGGTCCGTGAGGTCGAACGCCTGCAACCCTCCGGAATGCCACGTGGCGAGGCCCAAGGTCTCGAGCACCGTCGGGTTGTGCACCGAGAAGCTCGTGAAGTAGGTGTTGGCGGGATCCTCACCTTCAGGACCCGCGCAGTACTCCTTGCTGTTCTCCTCGATCTTGTATTCGCCGACGAGCTTGGGCTTGGCCTCATTCGAGACGTCGATGAGGTGTACCCAACCCCACGGACACCCGTGATCCTCGAAGGCAAAGTCGTCGAGCAGGTCGCCATAGATCTCATCGGTGGTGACCACGAGATCTCGTCCGAAAACCTTGACCGCCGAATGCACCGTCTGGTTGGGCCACGTCGGGCTGTCTGTGACGGGCGTCAGCAGCTTCAGCTTCGGATCCGGCACGGCGTTCGCCAGGTCACTCGAGTCAAGGATCAGGAAGCCACCGCCCAGGTATGACAGGTAGGTGCGGGTGCCTTCGGGATTGTCGGGATTGAGAGACATGGAATGAAGGGCTACATCCCGAGTCTCGATATCCTCGGGGGTGTAGAGCGGGTTAGCCGTAAAGGTTGCCACTTCATCGAACACTCCGCTGCGAGCCTTGCTGATGTCGGTCACGAGCAGGTTGGGAGTGTTGTCGTTCGGCGTCTCAGAGCCATGGGGCACCGAGATGTAGAGCAGCGCCCGGCCGGACCGCTCGGGATCGTCCCACAGGAACATTTCGTGAGGTTTGAACGACGACTCGTAGGTGGCGACCAGCTTGGGGTGAGCCTTGTTGTCGCCGGTCAGGTCATAGAACTTGAAGTCCCACACTTCGTCGCCAGGCACGCACGAATGGATTAAGGTGCTGCAGCGGAAGTTCATCACGATCAATAGCTTCTTCTCCGGCCACACCCGCAACTCTCGGGGCGACTGCGATGGAACTCCCTCGTGCGGCGGCCCGATTTCGCCCACGACTCTGGGTCGGCGAGGGTTCGTGATGTTCATAACCAGCACGCCGGCGTCCCCATGACCCGCCGAACCGTCTGTGCGGCTTCCGACGTAGAGGTAGTTCTTGTAAACGGCGGGGGCCGAGTTCATTCCGCGGGCGAACAGCGAGCTGTGGCCCACTTCCGTGAAGTTCTCAGACGTGCCCGGCTCGGTCGCCGCCGAGGCCGCGGCCCGGCTCGGAGGCGGGTTGCCCTCACCGTGACCCTGAGCAACCACCGGAATCATGACGGCGGTCAATGTCAGCAAGGCAATACCGACAGTTCGGCGCATAAAAACCCCCTTGGTCCCAGTCTCCCAATTCCTGGCTGTGAAGATACTTCAGAATCGAGCGGCGTGCTCGGCTGGTGGAGGATCGTGCTAGGGAAAGCCCCTGATCCCTACATCCGGATAGCGCTTGTTGTGGATGTTCACGTACCAGCCACCAGGATGCTCCCGCAAACCCTCGAATCACCTCAGGAAATTCCTGGCGACATCGCGGGACGTGGTTGTGGTTCTTGATAGCCGTCGAGCAGGTTGAGGCTGACGGGCCCGCCTTGTCGGCGACGTGCGTGATGGATGGGCCGCCATCGGGTTGCCGATACGCTCCAGCTCACCCCGTGCTAGCGACAACAACCTGGGCCGGGTGCGGGGTGAGCGTCGTCCGGCTGCATCCGTTCGGATCACCGGGTCCGGGGCCTCGCTTCTCCCCTTCAATTCAACGTTTTCGAGGACCGCAGGCACCCACGGGTGCGGCTCCGAGCCGCACTGCGACCACCCTCCAGCAACGGCAAATGGGTAACCAAGTGCGCAAACTGATTCTCATCACAAACCGACCCTCCCGACCGATGCCCCTTACCCGGTTCTAGCCGATCCGTTCACCCGCTCACAAGAGTCTCAGACCGGCGTCCTCAGGGTCCTCCACGATGCGGGCGCAGGTGGGGCAGAACCAACGCACATCGAGCGGCGTGCCGCATGCTTGATGACGGATGTCCCCGGCCCCCGGCTGCTCCGAGCCCCACCGAGCCAGAAGCTGGAGGGCCCCCGCAAGCTCCTTCCCGGAGGCCGACAGCTGATAATCGCTGCGGGGCGGCCGCCGCGAGTAGGGCCGGACGATCACGATGCCGTCGTCCTCGAGATGGCGCAGGCGGGCGGACAGGACGTTGGGCGCGATCCCCCGCACCTCGTCGGCGAGCTCGTTGAAGCGACGGGGCCCATCTAGAAGCGCATTGATCACGAGCAAGGACCAGCGGTCGCCGATCTTGGCGAGCGCGGCGGCGAGGGCAGAGTTGAGCGAATCCTCCGGCACCCCCTCATCGTAACCACGGTCCCCCATGGCTGCGGGTTCGACGACCAAGGTCCGGCTTGACTTCCTCTCGAGTGACATGTAACTTGCAATCTACTACTTACTAGCGGAGGGAGAGAAACGTGGGTGCTATCCAGGACTTGGAACAAGCGCTGGCTGCGGTGGCGGACTCGGTCGGCGGCTCGACGGTCGGCATCGGTGGTCGCCGGTCGGCCGGGTCGGGGATCGTCATTGGAGAGGGCCGGGTGCTCACCAACGCCCACAACCTGCGCTCTCCCGAGGTCACCGTCACTTTCGCCGACGGACGCTCGGAGTCGGCCTCCGCGCTGGGCTCTGACGTCGACAAGGATGTCGCCGTGATTGGCGTGGATACGAAGGGCGCCCCGGCGCCGAGCTGGGGTAAGCCCGAAGATCTCGGCATCGGAAGCTTGGTCGTGGCCCTCTCGAACCCCGGCGGGAGGGGACTTCGGGTGACCTTCGGGTCGATTTCGGGAGTCGAACGCAGCTTCAGGGGGCCGCGCGGCCGCCGCATCGGCGGCAGTCTCGAACACACCGCGCCCCTGCTTCCAGGTTCGTCGGGCGGACCGCTCGTGGATCTCTCGGGCGCGGTAGTCGGGCTCAACACCAACCGTCTCGGAGACGGCTTCTATCTTGCGATCCCGGCCGATGACTCCCTCAAGCAGGCCGTCGATGCCCTCGCTCGAGGAGAGGAACCGGCCAGGCCGCGCCTCGGTGTTGCCATAGCCCCATCCGAGGTGGGTCGCGGATTGCGCCGGGCGGTTGGGCTCCCGGAGGTGGACGGGCTCTTGATTCGTGGCGTCGAGGAAGGTGGCGCCGCGGATACAGCCGGGCTCGAAGAGGGCGACCTGATCGTCACCGTCGGCGGTGCGGCAATGGAAAGCGCCGATCAGCTCCATGAGGCGTTGGAGCAAGCAGGCCTGCAGAGCCTGGAGCTCGAAGTCCTGCGCGGCACGGAGACTCGCCGGGTGACGGTGGCACTGCAGGCGTCGTGACAACACCTCCGCTCTCTTCCAAGGAGGCGGACGCCCTCGACGCCTACTCGCACATCGTCACCTCCGTTGCGGAACTGCTGATCCCCTCCGTTGCAAGCCTCACCGTGATGCATAGGCGAGGCGGAGGGGAGGGTTCCGCCGTAGTGCTTACTCCGGACGGCTATCTGCTGACCTCTGCTCACGTTGTTGCTGGGGCGAGCTCGGGCACGGCGGTGTTCGCCGACGGCCGGCAAAGCCGGTTCGAGGTCGTGGGGGCAGATGCCCTCTCCGACCTGGCCGTGCTGCAAGTGGCCTTGAGCGATCTCCCCGCCGCGTCGCTGGGCGATGCCGAGTACCTGCGCGTGGGACAGCTCGTGGTGGCGGTCGGAAATCCTCTTGGGTTCGCCGGCTCGGTAACCGCCGGAGTAGTCAGCGCGTTGGGACGCTCGCTCCCGGCGCGCGGCAACCGCAACGTCCGCCTGGTGGAGAACGTCATCCAGACCGACGCCGCCTTGCATCCGGGTAACTCGGGAGGAGCGCTGGCCGATAGCGCTGGGCGCGTCGTCGGAATCAGCACAGCGGTCGTGGGGCCCGGCATTGGACAAGGCCTCGGGATGGCCGTGCCCATCAACGACGCCACCCGGCGAATCATCGCGGCCCTGATGCGCGAGGGCCGGGTGCGGCGGGCCCTGTTGGGAATTGCGGGGGGCCCCCGGCCACTTCCGCCCAAGGCGGCGCGCGCCACAGGCCGGGATCGGGGAGTGGAGGTCGTGCAGGTCGTTCCCGAGAGTCCTGCGGCCCGTGCCGGCATCCGCAACGAGGACATCGTTCTCGAGGTCGACGGCATCCCTATCGAGGACGCCGGTGACATCCAGAGACTGATGACCGCCGATCTCATCGACAAAGAGGTAACCGTCCGCGTGTTTCGGGGGGGAGAGATCCTCTCTTTGCGGCCGGTCCCGACCGAGCTCGAAGACTAACGCCGGGGCACCGAGGCCGCCCCTAATCTGGCTCTTTGCCGATTCAGGGGCGGATTCCGCACGATTCCTGGCACAAAGCCGATTCAGGGGCGGATTCCGCACGATTCCTGGCACAAAGCCGATTCAGGGGCGGCCGGCTTGGCTAAACGTGGCTAAACGGGTGCCAGGCTCGGCGTGTCGGACAACAGCTTCTTGGTGTAGTCGGCCTGAGGCGAATCGAGAACAGAGGCAACCGACCCCGCCTCAACGATCCGCCCTTCGGCCATCACCGCGACCTCCTGGGCAATCGTGCGAATCAGAGCCAGGTTATGCGTGATGAACAGCAGCCCCAAGCCTAAGTCTCTCTGAAGCTCTCCCAGCAGCTCGACGATCGCGGCTTGGACGGAGACATCGAGGGCCGAGGTGACCTCGTCGCAGACGAGCAGCGATGGCTGGGCTGCGAGAGCACGAGCGATTGCCACGCGCTGGCGCTCGCCGCCGCTGAGCTGGTCGGGATAACGGCTTAAGTAGGCGCCGCTAAGCGACACGCGCTCGAGGGCCTCGATGGTTCGAGCTTCGGCGTCGCGACGGCCCAAATCTGAAAAGAGCCGCAATGGCTGGGCGATGATCTGACCGATCGTCTTGCGTGGGTTGAGCGAGCTGTAGGGGCTCTGGAATATGTACTGAATCTGCCGCCGGCTCTGCTGGTCCCGCGAGCGTGCGCTGGTCTCAAGCGCCTTGCCGCGCAATAAGACGTCGCCCGAGAACTCACGATGGAGTCCCACGACACAACGAGCCAGAGTGGTCTTGCCGCTGCCCGACTCGCCGACCACGGCGACACATTGACGAGGCCACACTTCGATATTGACGTCGTGGAGCACATGACTAGAGCGGTAGTAAGCCTCGAGCCCCCGAACGGCGAGCAAGCCCTTGTCCTGTTCGTCCCGGCCGCTCCCGTCCTTGCGCAGCCCGCGGGCACGGGTGGCTTCGGCAAAGACCTCTTCGGCATGCCAGCAACGAACCTGGTGTGACTCAGAGATATGAGTGACGCCGGGGAACTCCTTGCGCGCCTTATCATCCGCAAACTCGCAGCGAGGCGCGAAGAAGCAGCCCTCGGGGCGGTGTCCCGGAGGGGGTGCTCTTCCCGGAATGCCGAGCAGCTCGAAGCGCCCGGAGATGTCGGGCACGGCTTGAATCAGCCGCTTCGTGTAGGGATGAGCGGCCGACTTGAACAGCTGTTCCTTGGGCCCCAGTTCGACCATACGTCCGGCATACATAACGGCGAGACGGTCGGCCACCGAGGCGACCACTGCGAGATCGTGCGTGACGTAAAGGGCCGCAACTCCGTGGGCCACGCACAAATCGCGCACCGTTCCCAGCACGTGGGACTGTGTGGTCACATCGAGTGCGGTGGTCGGCTCGTCGAGGACAATCACCTTGGGACGGCAAGCGAACGCCATGGCGAGAGCGACGCGCTGAAGCTGCCCTCCGGAGAGCTGGTGTGGATAGCGTTGCAGGAACTCACGATCCGCAGGTAGAAGGACCTCGCTCATCATCTCGTCGATGCGATCGTGCCGTGCTTTGGAGGAGCCGCCGTAGGCGTGCGCCTCGAGCGTTTCCTCGAGCTGTTTGCCGATGCGCAGAGCCGGGTTCAGTGACGCGGACGGATCCTGTGGAACATAGGAGACGACCCCGCCACGTAGCTTGCGCAGGCGCCCCGGAGACCAGGTCAGGATGTTGTCGCCTTCGAGGCGTACCTCGCCTCCCGCGACCCGCGCTCCCCGGCGCTGGTGCCCGAGCAACGCCAAACCGATGGTGCTCTTGCCCGAACCCGATTCGCCGACGAGGCCCAGTACCTCGCCCGCCACGATGTGAAAGGAGATTTCATCGACAATGTCGGCGCTCGAGTACGTCAACTCGACACGAAGGCCCTCGACTTCCAGTACGGGACGGTTCAAGCCTCGGCCGTCCCTCGATCTACTCCGATCAACGCTCGCGACAAGCCGTCGGCTATGAGATTCGTGCCGATGGTCAACAGCCCGATGGCGAGGGCAGGAAGAGCCACACCCCACGGCTGGACGGTGAGACCCACTCGATTCTCGTTGATCATGAGTCCCCAGTCGGCCGCCGGCGGTTGGAGGCCGAAACCGAGAAAGCTGATTGCGGCGACAAGTCCGATTGAATAGGTTAGTCGCAGACTCGCCTCGACCATCAAGGGGCTGGTGATGTTGGGCAGAATTTCGCCTAACAGGATCCTCCACCGCGGCTCACCCAATACCTCGGCCGCCTTTACGAAATCACGCTCGACGACCTCGAGAGCCGCACCGCGCGCCAGGCGCGCCACGCGGGGGGCGTGCGTGGCGGCAACCGTGAGCACCAGCAGCCACAACTTGGGCCCGATCGTAGAAACGAGCAATAGCACGAACACGATCTGAGGGAACGCCAGCACGATATCCATCGAGCGCATGATGACGTCGTCCATCGAGCCTCTCGAGTAGGCGGCGATCAGCCCGATGGCGACGCCGACGATGAGGCCGAGAACCGTTGCCAGCACCGAAAGGATAAGGACGGATCTTCCACCGGCCAGAAAACGGCTCAGGGTGTCACGGCCCAAGAAGTCCGTCCCCATCACGGCCCCCTCGCCCGGCGGCTGGTAGGGAGGCCCCACGAAAGCGGTTGTCGACTCCGGCGCGACCAGGGGGCCGAAGGCGGCAATTCCGACGAGGATGGCCACGAGCGCAAGTCCCACCTTGGTGCGCCCCAGTTTCAACGCCCGCTTCATGGTCATGACAAGCGGAGAGCGCCTGTCGCGGCGAGGGGCGGACGGAGAGGTCACAGGTTCGACCGCGGCCTCGCCCATCCCGCCTACATCGGTGCGTTGGTCTGTCATCTGAGCGAGGTTCTGAGCCTCGGACTGATGAGGATCGTGGCGACGTCGGCGAGCAAGTTCAAGGCGACGTAGACCCCGGCAATCAACATGCTGAGTCCCTGAATTATCGGGAGATCGCGCTTGGAGACAGCGTCGACAAGCGCCTGGCCGATCCCCGGGAATGTGAAGACGAACTCGACCACAACCACGCCCCCGGCGAGGTAGGCGAGCTGCAGAGCGGTCACCTGAATCGCGGGGATGATTCCGTTGGGAAGGGCGTGACGCGATATGACGAGCCTTTCGCGCAGGCCCTTGAGTCGCGCCATCTCGACATAGTCGCTCTCCAACACCTCGATCATCGATCCCCTCATGATCCGGCTGATGTAAGGCGTGACGGCCAATATCAGGGTGAGCGCCGGGAGCACTATGAACTCCAACTCCTGCCATACGGGTGTATCCGGAGATATGAGCGACACCGCCGGCAGAAACTGAAAAACGCTGGTGGCGAACAGAAGGATCAGCCCCACTCCTATCACGAACTCGGGCAGGGCGGCGAGCGCCAGATTGATGATGGAGGTAACAGTGTCGAAAGGACGATCGCGCCATAAAGCTCCGAGTGAGCCCAGCAGCAACGACAACGGAATGCTGATTACGGCTGAAAGCAGTACCAAGAAGCCGGAATTGACAATTCGGTTGCCGAGAAAGGAAGACACCGGTCGCTGATTGGCCAGTGAACGGCCGAGGTCACCGGTGACAATGCCGCCGAGCCAGTCGCGATACTGCTCTGACACGGGCCGATTGAGATTCAACTGTTTTCGCACCGCCGCCAGCTTCTGGGGAGTTGCCTCACGCCCCAGGATTGCGCGTGCCGCGTCTCCCGGAAGGGCTTGCGTTGCGCCGAACACGATGAGCGAGATGATGAACAGCGTGGCGATGCCGAGAAGGAAGCGGCGCAGGATGAACCAGGTGATTCCATGCGGCAGCCACCTCGACCTTGGCGGACGATCGTCGGAGGAACCGACCGCCGGTTCCCTCATGCGGCCACCAGGGTCACCAACCACCATTTCATCGGAGCATTACTCCACCAACGAGACGTGACTGAAGCCGTACTGATTGAGCGGCAACGTACCTCTGTCGGGCAAGAGCCCGGTGAGCTTCGTGCTGTGGGCGTCGACGTGGTTGAAGAACCCCCAAATGATGTGGCCGCCCTCGTTGTACTCGAGCTCCTGTGCTTGGTGCAGCAGCTCGCAGCGTGCGCCCTCGTCCACGGTCCGCTTGGCTTCGTTGATCAGGTTGATGTAGGTGCTGTCGTCGGGGGGCCAGTGCGTCTCGTTGTACGTTGAGCCGGGAAGGCTTCCGGCGGCCGCCTGCTGGAGGTAGGGACGGCTACCCCAGAAGTCTTGCGCAAACGTCCACTTGAGGTAGTTGTCTCCGTAGAAGGTTCCGGAGTCAAGCTTCTTGACGTTGATCGTCACGCCGGCGGCCTTGGCCTGCTCGGCAATCACCTGAGCAGCCTCTATGAGGCCGGCGGCCACCTCGGCAGTCTGCAGCTCGACGGTGAGGTCGCTCTGACCGGCTTGGCGAAGCAAAGATTTAGCCTGATCGATGTCCTGCTCGCGTTGCGGGAGATCGGAGGCGTAGCACACGTCGTAGGGGGCGTAAAGATCGTTGGCGACCGTCCCGTGACCGGCTAGAGCCTGATCGACCATCTCTTGCCGGTTGACGAGCAGGCGCATCGCTTGGCGCACTCGCACGTCGTCGAAGGGAGCTGCATCGATTCGCATCGTGAACGGCAGCCACCCGCCCGAGGGCGCCTCGAGGATCTTGAGGTTGGCGTCGCCCTCTATCACGGGCACCTGCCCGAACGGAACATCGTCGATAGCGTCGACCTGACCGCCGAGCAAGGCGTTTACGCGGGGTGTCGCCTCGGGAAAGTCGATGATGACAATCTCATCGGCATAAGGCTCGCCCTCTCGCCAGTAGTTGGGGTTGCGAACGAAACGGCTTTCCTGCCCGGGCGTGAAGCTCTCGAACATGAACGGCCCCACACCGACAGGCTTCTTGGGATTGTAGTCGGTGGGCACGATCCCGTTGAAGTACTGGGCGAGCTCGTCCTTGATCGTGACGTCGGGCTGCTTGAGCGTCAACCTCACGGTGCGCTCATCGAGCTTCTTCATGCCGTTGGGATCGAGCGACGACAACCCGGCCGCTCCGAACGCGGGCACGTCCGGGTCGATGATGCGCTGCAACGAAAAGATGACATCGTCTGCGGTCACGGTCTTACCGTTGTGGAACTCGAGTCCCTGACGCAGGCGAATAACCCAGACATCCGCCTTCTCGGCTGAGAACTCCTCGGCCAAGCTCAACTCGAGCTCGAACTTCTCATTGTAGCGAGCGAGGGAATCGTTGAGCTGAACAACGCGCGCCTGGTCGGGGTGGGTGGTGGGTGTGTGGGCGTCGATGGTGTCGCTCGAGGAGCCGCCCGCAGTGCCCAGGCGTATGATTCCGCCTCGCTTCTGAGTTTGCGATCCTCCCTGGGACTGACCCTGAGGGTCGCCGTTGCCGCCGCCGTCGCCTCCACAGGCACCGAGGACACCGCCCGTGCCGATGACTACCGCCCCCGCGAACGCCCGGCGCAGAAGCTCCTTGCGGGTGATTCGGTTGGATCTAAGTTGCTCCTCGAGCAAGACCTTGTTGAAGAGATCGTTACGGTCCGGCATCCTTACCCTCCCTTGAGTCGCTCAGTCTGCACACATATAGTTGCCACCAAAACCGATGTTGGGCAAGAGCCATGGAGGGACGAAAGATGAGGCGTTGCAGCGTGACGGGCACCCTCCCGCAGACCCAAGCCAGGGCTTAGACATTTCCCCCCTATCTAGGGGCCGGACGCCCCCCCACCTATCCGCATACCTGAACCAGCATCATAATGCACATCGAGCGCACTGGAGAGCACCGGCGGCATCCCGCCGGGTACGAGACAGAGACTCACGGAGCGGTGCTTCTGCGAGGAGGCCGCCCCACGAGAGGGGGACGAGCAATGGAGCAGCCAAACGTGGTTCTGATCGTGTGCGACACTTTTCGCCGCGATCACCTCGGAGCCTACGGGAACCCCAAGATACGGACTCCTCACCTGGACGCCATGGCGAGCCGATCCGTCGTATTCGACCACCACGTCATCTCGTCCTTCCCGACGATGCCGGCGCGCGCCGACATCCTCACCGGGCGCTTCGCCTACACGTTTATGGGCTGGGAGGCATTGCCCATGGGCTTACAGACACTTCCGGGGATGTTGTCCGCCGCGGGCTATCTCACCACCGCAGTCGTCGACACTCCATTCTTCATCCGGGGTGGCTATGGGTACGACCGCGGGTTCGATGACTTCATCTGGATAAGGGGGCAGGGTGACGACACGAGGCCCCACGAGCGCTCCGACGCACGCCTGACTTGGAAGACAGAGTCCGATCGGCTGGTGGCTCGTACCATGACCGCCGCCGAGGAGTGGCTCGAGCGCCACTACAAAGAGCCCTTCTTTCTTTACGTCGACAGTTGGGACCCACACGAGCCGTGGGATGCACCCGACTACTACACCGCCCTCTACAAGAAAGACTACGACGGGCGTCAGCTCTATCCCACCTACGGCAAATGGCGTGATGCAGGATTAACCGAAGAGGATGTGGCGACCGCACATGCAACCTACTGCGGCGAGGTGACGATGGTCGATCGCTGGGTCGGACGGCTGCTCGAAAAGATAGAAGTGCTGGGGCTAGCCGACAACACCATCGTCATGTTCACCTCCGACCATGGCTTCTTCTTCGGCGAGCACGGCCTGTTTGGAAAGGCGGAGTGGTTCCACGACCCGGGGGCTGTGGTCGCAGAGGACGCCGAGGTACCCGAGTGGCTAACAGAGTCCTGGCTTTTGACTGTGGGGTGGTCGCCTCTTTACCAGGAGCTGACGAGGATCCCGTTGCTGGTGCAGATGCCGGGAACCGAGCCGGGCCGTCGCGAGGCGATGACCACGGCCCCCGATCTCGCGCCCACGATCCTTGACCTCGCCGGTCTCGAGAAACCCGCAGGGGTGCAGGGAAGATCGTTCAGACAGGCACTGCTGGGGGGTGAGGCTCACAGGCCCTTCGTGGTGAGCTCTTGGCCTCTCTATTTCGCTGAGGGTGAGATGACGACTGCAGTTGACTCTCGGCCGCGCCGCATCGCCAGTTACATGCCGATGACGGTGACGACGCAGCAGCGCTCGCTGATCCTGGGCGGGGCGTCGGAGCCGCCCGAGCTCTTCAATCTGGACGAGGATCCGGGCGAGGCCAAGAACGTGTGGGCGGAAGAGACTGGCGAAGGGCTGGAGCTTGCCCGCGCGGCGGTCTCTTTCCTCGAGGAACACGAGACGGCCGCACAGTTCGTGGAACCCCGAAAACTTGCATTGGAAACGTTTGGGGGCCGGGCCTAGGTCCCTACAAGCACAAGAAGGACGCAGAGCGGCGTCTCACCGAGGCCGTCGGATCAATCGGGGTTCGTATTTAGAGGCGTCGCATCGCACCGGTAGCCGAATAACTGGACGAGTGGCTTGTTACGAAGGACGAGGATTGGGCCATCTGTTCTCGAGTAGCCACATGTACAGCGCCAAGAGTACGATCAAGATCGCTGTCTAATCGTAATGGGCCCCGTGAGGTCGTCCACCTGATCATTGTGGGCCAGCTCGGGATAGTCCCGTTGATGACGCCGATGACCGATCCTCCCAACCATGCGACGGTCCGCCGCCGCCGGACCGGGTAAACCAAGACTCCGCTTCGAACCGTACCGATGACATGTTCTCACTCCTCTCGACTCTCTGAGCAGCATGCGACCGGCAGCGACCGTGGACATCCCGCCTCCTTTGCCTCTTCTCCACAATCGCTCGCATCCGCTGACTCAGACCTGGGCCAAGTGACTCGTCGCGTGAGACTTTCGGTACCGCACTCATGCAGGGACTGTGGGTCGAACGGCCGTGGACCAAAGGGGAGGCGGCCGATCGGCCGCCTCCTCTAGAGCCTTGAGTTGAACCGATCCCTATTCGAGAACCGGGTATTTCCGAACCAGCTCCGTCTTCCTCCACCAGTTGCCGAGGCCCAGGAAGCGTCCCGCTCCGACGTAGGCGATTCCGACCAGGACGACCGCCTCGATGATATGATAATCGATCAGCGGATTGTTCTCAGGCCACAGTGCGGCTGCCGTGAAAAAGATCACCATCCATATGGCCCCGCCGATAGCCGCTACCCGAGTCCCGATCCCGAGCATCAGGGCAAGACCGATCCCCAGCATCGAAAGCATGTAGATCCAGTCGATCACAGTCGAGCCTGTGAGCCCTTGGTAGATGCTCAGGAACGGCTCCTTGGTGTGAAGGCCGAAGCTGAGGAAGCCTTCCGTCGGTGATCCACCGTTGATCCAGGCATCCGGGCCGAACAGGTTGATCGCGCCCGTTTCGGGGTTCCGCCCGGTTGCAAACCCCAGGCTGAACGCCTTGTCGAGGAACGCCCACAGGAAGGTGAATCCCATCAGCAAGCGAAGGACTCCCCAGAAAGTGGCCGCCTTCGGCCTGATGATCTCGGCCTTAGGGAACGAGGACTCGTTCATTTCAACCTTGGTTGGGACATCTTCGGCTGTTCTCATCTAGGTGCCTCCCTTTCCGCATCATTAGAGCCTTCCTACTACCCCAGCATGTCGGAGTGGGCGCCTGATCAGTAGGACCACTCGGCCTGTTTCCCGGGGGCCCTCCGACTCATTGAGCAGGGATCACCGATTGGATTTCTCAGCAGCCTTTGGGAGTCTTCTTCTCGCTCGCCTACGCGATACCAGGGCTGTGCAACTCAATACTCCTACTGCTGATCACACACAGACTCCTCCCAGTGTACGAGGCGCCGCGATTTCATCTCGCGGCGCCTCGGCGCGACTTGCCCCAGACACGATACATCTAGGATCTCGTGAGCACTACCTTCAAGGCTCCGGTATCTGCCGCACGGGCGAAGATATCGTATGCCTCGATGAACTGGTTGAGCGAGAAGTGATGAGTGATGAGCTCATCCATCCTGAGCTGCCCAGACGCAACCAACTTCAGAAGAATCGCAGTGGAGTACGTGTCCACGAGACCGGTCTTGATCGTCACGCCTTTGATCCACAGGTCCTCGAGGTGAAGCGTCGCAGACTTGCCATGCACGCCTACGTTCGCGACACGACCACCCGGCCGAATCAACTCGGCGCAGAGCTCGAACGTTTCGGGGATGCCCACCGCCTCGATCGCAACATCGACACCGAGCCCACCGGTCAATTCCTTGACCATGGCGACGACATTCTCGCGCGAGTTGTTGATCGCTACGGTCGCTCCGCAACCCTTAGCTGCCTCCAGTCTCGCCTCGGCGACATCGATCGCGACGATATGGCTCGGCGAGTACAACTGCGAGGTCAACATCGCGGACAGACCGATCGGGCCGGCTCCGACAACGGCTACCACATCTCCGGGTTCGACGCCACCGTTCAAGACGCCCACCTCGTAACCCGTCGGGCCGATATCTGCGAGCATGAGCACGCTCTCATCAGTAACACCTGACGGGATGAGATAGGTGGAGGTGTCGGCGAACGGAACTCGGACGTACTCGGCCTGGGTGCCGTCGATCGTATGCCCGAGGATCCAGCCACCTCCACCGGCGCAGAGACCGTAACGCCCCTCGCGACAGAACCGGCAACGCCCGCAGGCGCTGATGCACGACACCAGTACGCGGTCACCCGGCTTGAGAGCCTTAACGCCGGGACCCACCTCTTCGATGGTCCCGACCGCTTCGTGGCCGAGTACACGACCATCGGTTACCGCCGGCACATCACCCTTCAGGATGTGTAGATCGGTCCCGCAGATCGTTACGGCGTCAACACGCATGATCGCGTCGCCGTCCTCCACGATCATCGGTTTGGGAACCTCTTCCCACTCCTTTTTCCCTGGCCCGTGATACACGACTGCACGCATAAACAACCGCCTCCTTTGTTGACTCATGTTACGCGCCGGTGATGCGAGGTCAGGGGCCATCCGGCCCGGTTTCCGCATGACCTTCAGCCCCCGAGTGCTCCGAGAGATAGGGTGAGCTATCGTGTGGCGCCCTTACGCAACGTAGTGGCCGAAGCCGAAATCGAAGGAGGCAGTAGTGAGGTGCAGCCACGTCGCGCCGATCTCGAGAGCACTTCCTAATCCGGGGATGGGCCATCTCTTCTCCAGTAGCCACATGTACAGCGCCAAGAGTACAATCAAAGTCACGGTCGAGATGTAGTGGGCCGTGAGGTCGCCCACCTGATCCTTGTACGCCAGCTCTCGGATGGTCCCGTTGATGATGCCGAGACCGCTCCTCCCAACCATGCGACGGTCCATCGGCGCCAGATCCGGTCAAACATGACTCTGTCACGAACCGCTATCGATGATCGATAGGTTCTTTCGCCCGCTGTTCGGGGGTCTCACTCTTGATCCTGCGCTCGGCGTTTCCAGCCGCTTCTTCTACGTGATCCTGAAATCCTTGCTCGGAGGCGACTCGGCTGTACCCGCCGAAGGCATGGACGCGATACCTCGCCAGCTTGCGCAGCGGTTTCCCAAAGGCGTCGTTCGGTTGGACTCGAAGGTCGACGCAATCGACGGCACCCGCAGTGAGTTGTGAAAGCAGGCGCATCGAACCGCTAGCCGTGGTTGTGGCCTGCGAAGGACCCGAGGCGGCACGGCTGCTGGGATTGAGCCCGGTCCGCTCGCGCCCCGTGTCGTGCGTCTACTTTGGTGCGCCGAGCCCGCCTCGAGACGAGCCCTCAATCCTCCTCGACGGGGGCGGTAGCGGACCGGCCGTGCATGCAGCCGTGATGACCAACGTGGCTCCCAGTTACGCGCCACTCGGTGGGGCTCTCATTTTCGGTCGCGTGCCCGGGCACGTCCGGGGCTAGAAGTTGCAACGCGCGCCCAGATGAGAGCCTGGTTCGGCCCCGAGGTCGACGATTGGGAGGAGCTGGCGGTTTATCGGATTCCCCACGGCCACCCCGACCAAAGCCCACCTTTCTCGCCCAAGCTCCCCGTGCGGCTGGGAGAGGGACGCTTCGTGGCCGGCGATCATCGCGATACAGCCTCGATCCAGGGGGCGCTCTACTCGGGACGCCGTGCCGGCACGACCGTGCTGCCGGATCTGGGCGTTATGGGTTCGAGCGCTTGAGGACGCCCGGTCGGACAGACCGGACGAATCTCATTGTTCTTAGGCGCTGGCCAGTCTCCTCTTGGTCTCCTCTAGGTCCATTCCGTGCAGTCGCAGCAGGTTCTCGCCGAGAATCTTGCGTTTTGCCTGTTCGGTGAGCTGCGGATAGCCGTAACCCTCGCAGAGATCCTGCGGGATCTCAAAGTTCCAAAACGCCTCCAACGCCCATTGGGGATGGAAGATCGGGGCCTCAGAGCCGTAGATGATCTTGTCCTCCCCGCACCAGAACAACAGCTTGCCGAGGGTCTCGGCGAACATGCGCGGGGCGCGTACCAGGAAGTTGATGGTTGCGGCCAGGCTGGCGTAGAGGTTCGGGTAGCGGATGAGCTGCCAGCAGACTTCGTCCAGGAACGGAAGCCCCACATGGTAGATGACGAAGTTGATGTCGGGGAAGTTGGCCGCAGCGCCGTCCATGTCCCAAGTCTGAGTGTGCTCGATGGGCTGGGGGCCGAGCGGCACGCCTTTGTGCACGCCGATCAAGTTGACACCGAGCTCCTGAGCTTTCTCGAAGACCGGAAAGGCCACCTGAGGGTCGTCCATGCGCCACGGGAACGGCGTGCCGTAGTCATATCGAACGTTGTAGAACTTGAACGCCTTGGCGTTGAACTCGCCGACCTGACGCTCCATGAGGTCGATCGCCTTGCGGCCCTCGAGCGGGTTGACTGAGCCCCAGAACACGGTGCGGTCCGGGCGCCGCGCGGCGAGCTCGGCGCACTCCTCCCACGGCGACAGGCCGTCCTTGAAGAGGTCGGTGAGTGGCAGCGGCATCGCAACCAGCATGTCGGTGTCGGATTGGTCGTAGACCATCTGGTCGATCTCGCCTACGGTCCACTGACGGAGGAACTCCTCCGCCGGCAGCTTGGGCTGATCGTCGGGCGTCAGGGCCGAGTGAAACGCGTACAGGTGGTTGCTGAACATCTCGCCGGGTTGACCGAAAGCATTCTTCTTGTCGAAGTTGAAGACATGCGCCACGCTATCGAACACCAACGCATCACCGATCATGCCGACTCCCCCTTTGTCCTCGAATGGGCTGAGATGTAGTCGTTTCTGTCGCTTACCGTCACCGGCTCGGGCAAGAACACAAGCTTGCGGCGCGCGTCCTCGCTCATGCGCTCCATCGTCCAGGCCTCGTCCCAAGTGAGTTCGACGTGCGCCGAATCGATGTGGGGGAGGTCCTCGACGGTCTGCTTGACCGAGCCCAGGACCTTGGAGGCGAACGGGCACCAGCCGGAGGTGAGCACGAGTTGGACATGGGCTGCCCCGCCCTCGACCGTCACGGACCGCACGAGGCCCATGTCGACTACGGAGATGCCTCTCTCGGCACAACAGGGATCATGGACGCCCCTGAGCGCGTCGATGATCTCGTCGGTCGCCTTCCCCACCAGACACCTCCTGATTCCGTTCCCCACAGGCTCCCCCCGGGTGGAGGCGGAATCAAGCTTCCAGTTTTCATATAGTGAAAGAGAATGGGCGGGCGGCTAGGGGGTTCGAGGAATGGGTAGCGGCGAAAAGGAGCCTTCGGATCTGATCCGAAGCGTGTCACGGGCGTTTCGGATCCTCGAGGAGGTGGGGGCCGCACCCGAAGGCCTTCACGTTAAGCAGATCGCGCGCCGTGCTCACCTATCCGTGGCTACCACCTACCACCTCGTGCGAACGCTCCGCTACGAAGGCTATTTGCTCCGCCGAGACTCGGGCCGATACGTATTGGGCCTTGAGATAGCGAACCGATTTCGCGACCTAATGATGACCTTCGGGCACCCCCCACGAATGCATGCGGTCCTGAGCCACCTCTCAAGGCCCGAGCCCTGACCGGGGGCTTCAGGCCGCAGCGTCCGATCTCTTCTAGAAGCGGAAGTTCGCGATGAAGAATCTCCCAGCTATCCGGATAGCCGGTTGGCGGTGGAACGTCGCAGCCTTTCCGCCATCTCGGGAAAGAGCTTGACCGGAACGAGGTGCACGCCGGCGAACTGGTCCAATTCGCGCACCGCCTCGATTTGCTCCAGCGCAAGCTGCAGGCCATAAGAGGGATCGGACTCCAGACCCTTGATCACTTTCTCCGGGATGCGGATATCCGGAATAGTGGCACTGATGCGACGGGCCATGCGCGCATTCTCGAGCACCAGCACCCCCGCGTATATTTTTCCCGCGTAGTCGAGGGATCGAGCCCAGCGAGCAAGCTGATCCATTGTGTAGGAAATCTGCACGAGCACGAAATCAGCTGCCGTCGCCACGCGAGCGGTCTTGCCTCGCCACGCGAGCGGTCTTGCCAACTTGGCCACCGTCCCGACCTTGAAGCCTGGATACTCCTTTAGCGGTGCGTCCTCGCCAAAGCCTCGAGCCTCGTCGATCATGTCCCGCACGTTTAGCTCCTCGGTACGTTTGCCCGCGCTGGGAGCATCACCATGTACGAACAGAAGATGGTCGAATCCGTAGGCGGCGGCCGTTAGGAGATCTCGCCTGAACCCCAGAAGGTTGCGGTCGCGAGCGTTGAGGCATGGAATCGCACAGCCCCCCATGTGGGCGACCTCTTGAGCGACGGCGAGGCTCGACACGGTCGCACGTCCGAGGTGATTGTCCGGGATGAGGAAGGCGTCGGCGACCTCGAGCATGGCGTCTACCTGGGATCTCAAGTGGTCGAGGCTCGGTCGGCGGGGGGGCTCGATCTCGCACAGGACGGTGAACCGATCGTCGTCGAGAAAGGACACCCGAGGTGCCGGAGGAGGTGCAATTTGCTCTTTCATTCAGAGCTTGTACCGCACGATCAGCAGGTGTGCCGTCAATCTGCGCCGGGCGTCCCGGCCGACCCCCGCCGGCTCGCACACACTGGAGAGCGAAAAAAACCTGAACCGCGCGGTAGAAGAGACAGTCCTACTATTGTGCACATGCTCAGACTCGTTACCTTTGCAGCAGCGACTCTCATGGCGACCGCCGCCCTCCAGTCTCCCGCGACCGCGCACGTCGTCGAGATCCGGCGCGGTGATTCCGGGCCCCACGTAGCTCTGTGGCAAAAGATGCTGAACCTGCAACTCGGGGGGAGCACAGGCAAGCATCCGGTCCACCTGGTCGAGGACGGCCTCTTCGGCCCTGTGACGGCTGCAGCCACTCGGTGGTTCGAGAGAACCTCTGACCTGCCTTCAGACGGGAGGGTCCAAGCCAGAGATCGACGCATGTGGATCGGATCGTTCATCACCTGCTGCGGCGCCGTAAAGCCCACCATCTATCCCGGCTCCTACGGCCCTCTGGTCGGCCACGCTCAGCTGGAGCTCAATGAATGGCTTCGGACCCAAACGATCCGATCGCCACCCGGTAACGATCGATCTGTTTTACGGGCCTGAGACGCAAGAAGTCGTGCGGCTTTACTAGGCCGAGCATGGCTTGGCGGTGGACGGCATTGTCGGACGGCGAACGTGAGGCGAATTCTTTGGATGGCCGGACCATGACCTTCAAGGCTCTCGCCGTTATGGGAATCCTCGTCATCACCGGGGCTGTAGCCGGGTGCGGATCACAGCAATCTCCGGTATCTCAACGCCCTGCCGACGAACGGTCTCCAACACCAGCTTCCAACGTTCGAGAACGAAAGCCCGAACAGGGAACGAGCGCCGATGGTCGAAAGCCCGTTAAGAAGCGACCCAAATATCGATCTCCCTGCCCCGAGGGCATCAAAGGCAGGGGGCTTCGAATGGCGGAGTCCTATCCGCCCAAACCTGACTTCCAGTCCTTCAACCTCTGGGCACCAAGACGAACACGGGGAATTTCGGCTGTCTCACGGTGGTAGCCGGCCGCCAGGTTCGCCATAGGTCCGACGGTGAAGACGATCCCGCCGTTTACGAGCCTAGGTGAGTGACTGGAAAGTAGGGTCCGCGCTCAAATTGACCAATCGGTCAAGCGCCTGACCAGGAACTTTGCAGTGGAAGTTCATCCCAATTCGACTTTCTGCTCAGTCACCTAGAGGATGGTTGTTCATCTTCGGCGACCTCCATCACGACAAGGACGGCCTCACTAAGCAGACAAGCTCCCGTCGGCTGCGAACGCCGGACTTCTCGAACACGCTCTTCGGATGCTGCTGCACGGTGTGAGGTGAAACGAACAGAGCTTCGGCGATCAGCGATGTGGAGTCGCCTCGCAGTACCAGACGGGTGACGTCCCGCTCTCGCTCGGTCAACTGGTAAGCAGCCATGAGCAGGGGAGAGATTCGGGCAGGATGGGCCGGCTCCACGATGACCGCCACGCGGCGCGCGCCGTCGGCAACTAGCGCCGCCGTGAAGCACGATCCATCGACCCTCGCGCGACAGCACTCGGGAAAGCGCCACCTCGCCCGGAGCATCGGCGTGCTCGGCGGTGCGCAGCGCCCGGCCGGCGACCGCGAGGGCCGCCGGGGGGAGCTTGCCCCGAGCCTTCCAGTCGCCGTCGGGTAGCTCCGCCGGCCACCGCTCGACACCGCGGGTGAGCGACTCGACGCTCCAGTCATCTCGAAGGACGACCAGGCCCGGGGCGTCCGAACTCTCGGGGTCGGAGGCGCGACCGCCAAGGCACACGGGAACGAGCTGCTCGCATCAGCCGGTCTGAAAGCCGGTTTCACCACGCGCCCGTCGCCACGGTAAGCGCGATCTTCGTGATCGAACCGGCACGGCTACGGGCGCCGCCTCTCCTGCGAAGAAACAGAGTCACTCCCGATTCAGTCCTCACGGAAGAGCGCCATATAGGGTTCGTAGGAGAAGACCCGGTTGCGGCGGCGGCCGGACGTCTCTCGTAAGAGTCCAAGGCCTTGAAGTTGGCCGACCAGGTCATTAGCGCGGGCAAACGACAGCTCAGTCATTTGCATCACCGTGTTTACGTTCACGTTGGGCCGAAAGTAGAGTTGCTCGAGAAAGGTGAGGCCTTTACCGGCGCCACGTCCAAGGTTCAACGTGATCAGCGAACGGTGCTCCTCGCGCATGGCGACGATCTGGCGAGCAGTATCGGTCGCTTCCAGTGCGACCTGTGCAACTCCTCGCAAGAAGAACTTCAGCCACGCCTCCCAATCCCCTCGGTCACGTACCGCTTGCAGGTGCTCGTAATAACTCTGGCGGTGCTTCTTGAAGAAATGGGAGAGGTAGAGAAGCGGTCGAGCCAAGATTCGGTTCTCTACCAATAGGAAGGTGATCAACAGACGACCCACTCTTCCGTTTCCATCGAGGAAGGGATGGATGGTTTCGAATTGAGCATGAGCAAGCCCCACTCTGATGAGGGTCGGCATCGGTCGCTGATCGTGGAGAAAGCCTTCCCACCTTCCCAACGCATCCTTCATGTCGGCGACCGGTGGGGGCACAAAGGTCGCCTCGGCCAGCGTGCAGCCGGGGGGGCCGATCCAGTTCTGAGAGCGTCGAAATTGGCCTGGAGTGCGTTCCGATCCCCGAACACCAGTGAGGAGGCGCTCGTGAATCTCTCTGATGAGGCGCAACGACACTGGGAGCTCGTTCAGGCGTTCAAGGCCGTAGTTCATCGCGGAGACGTAACGGACGATCTCTTCGACGTCGACGGGTCGCTCAGGCTCGGTGGCATGGGCTTCGAACTCAAGCAGGTCGATCAGAGAGGCTTGAGTGCCCTCGATCTGGCTCGAGAGGGCTGCTTCTCGTCTCACAAGGCCTCATCACCCCATGCCGCCGCGTCGCGCTGCCTCATCGCGCAGAACCTCCGCCGGGATCGCGGGCCGAGGCCGAACCCTTTAGATGACGGGGGCTAGGCGCAGTCCGGTCTCGAGACTTAACGCAGGTCTCGTGACCTGTGGTAGCGATCTGACGCCGGCCACTTCACGATGAACTAGGAGCCAGCTCGGATCGCCGATGCGACCTTTGAGGCTAGCGCGCGCTCCTGCGTCTGTCCTACGCCGTCCGATAGCGCAGGAGCACGATGCCGGAGCGAAACGGCTGGCTTTCCACAAGCCGCAACGGCGGGACCTCGGTCGCGTTCGCGAACAACCGCCGGCCCCGCCCGAGCACCACCGGGTACACGAACAGTCTGTACTCGTCACAAGTCCGGCCGCTATGAGATCGCCTGTCAGCGATAACGAGGGCTATCTCGTCGGCTTTGCCAGCGGGCCGGTCGACAGATGGATCAGGCCCGGCCCCGCCGCCCTTCTTTGGCCGCGTGTGAGACGCGGAGCGACGGACGGCTATCGTTCCGCACGCCTTATATGCACATCGGGGTCTCTT
>Ga0209587_1000216_pt1 | contig 28695 bp, 31 predicted proteins | sample NGEPerD_2_FD_184512 | JGI IMG/M metagenome (GOLD analysis project Ga0209587, IMG submission 184512) | Arctic peat soil microbial communities from the Barrow Environmental Observatory site, Barrow, Alaska, USA - NGEE PermafrostL1-D... | ecosystem: Environmental > Terrestrial > Soil > Wetlands >...
CTCCGTGGGGGAGTTCGGTGCTGGCCATCAGGAAGGTAAGGGGGTCTCCGCCGAAGACCATGGCCACGGGACAGGCCTCTCCCCGGGCGAAGCGCTTGTCTCTGTGGACACGCCCGTGCTTGCCGGGGGAGACGTAGAATCCCACCTTATCCTTGTCGTGGAGCATAACCCGGTAGGTTCCAATGTTGACCCACTCCGGTTGGTCGGGGTCCCGGGTCACGTCATAGCTGGCGGTGCCGATGTAGCGTCCTCCGTCCTGCTCGTGCCAGAGGGGAGTGGGGAACTTGAAGAGGTCCACGTCTTCACCGGTCTCCACATTCTCCATGACGGGGCCGGTCTCCACGTACTTCATGGGCTCCATGTCTCCGCCGACCAGAAGCTCCCGCGCTCCCGCGCTCAGCTCCGCCTTGGAGAGTCCGGCCGGGAGGCCCAGGGCCAGGGCGATGTTGTCGTTGCTGCCCAGGACGTTCGTGAGCAGGCGAAAACCGGGGTCGCACCCCGGGACCTTATCGAACATCACCGCCGGGGCGGGGAAGGAGTGGTGGAGCATCTCCGTGATGTTGCCAATGTCCGCCTCCCAGGAAGCACCTTCTACTCTCCGCAGATTCCCGGCAGCGTCCGCCTTCTCCATCCACTCCCGTAGATCTCTATATGTAAACCCGGATCCGTGAGCCTCTCTGCTCACAGGAACACCCTCCTTTATATACGATTGCCGTATGTACGATTGTCATAGATGCCGCACGCAACTACCGCCGTGTCGCTCACCTCCTACTTGCCCAGATCCTCAACCGGCACCCGCCGGCTCTCTAGCTTGTCGCCGGTTTCAAAGTGACGGCCCTGCACAGCCAACTTCGCCTCGTTCTCCAGCTCTTCATCCCACTGTCCCAGGGAATATCCGTACCATGGGTTTTCGGGGCGAAGCGCAGGTAAACCGAGTTCCTCCCAGAGCTCACGAGCGCGCTCCATGTATTCTTTTGCCGGTAGTGAGATGGGTGGGAAGGGCTCCTTGAGCGTGGCGTCTATCAACATGGCTGAGTCATCCGCCGGATCCGAGTGGCTGGCAACGTCCTTGCTGTCACTCGCTCCAAGGAAGGGCGGAGCATGGCCTTTCTCGCGATGACCTATGATCTCCACGTCCTTATCCGGCTTCATACGGTACGCCATTGCCCACATGACAGCCGCCGCGTCGTTGCCGTCTATGTCTTCGTCCACGGCCACTATTATCTTCCCCACCCCTTGGTTGAAGGCGCTAACCGCATGGAGGGCCCGCCAGACCTGAGACTCGTTGCGCGACTTGTCAAAACTGATAGTGATGAGCTTGCGCAGGTTGGTCAGGGGCTCGTGCATCGTTACCTTTGTGACGCTCTTGATAGATATCGTCTCGCGCAGATAGTTCAAGAATAACGGCTCGTAGCCGAGTTTCTTGATCATGGAAGATTCGCTTGGAGTCACCTGGCTGATGAAGCCCACAAAGACGGCATCCTTACGCCGAGTGATCGCGGTAACTTCCATGTATGGATTGAGTTGCCGCGGGTGCATATATCCGTGCGATTCGCCAAAGGGACCTTCGGGCTCATAGTAGTCTGTGTTGATGTAACCCTCGATAACGATCTCGGCCTCAGCCGGCACCACCAGGGGCACGGTTTTGCACTTGACGGTGCGAATAGCTTCACCAGCCAGCCCTCCGGCCACGCTCAGTTCGTCGACACCGTAAGGCACCTTCTGCACTGCCGCATATGAGACGGCGGGCGGACCACCAAGCACCAGGGCGGCAGGCAACTTGCGCCCCATCGCGCGGGCTTTCTCCCAATGCACATAGATGTCTTGACCCAGCCCACACGGGAATACACCTACCTTCCGGCGCTGTTTCATCTGGCCCCGGTAGTTACCAATATTCTGGATACCGGTCTCCGGGTCCGCGGTGAACCAATGAGTGCAGGTGGAGTATGGAGCATTATCGAACCCCGGGGTGCTGATGGGCACGGGAATCTCGTCCACCCCCATCCCCTCGGCATCCAACTCATCACCCTGACGGACGACCTCTTGGCACGCTCCTTCATCCACCACTTCGGGAACAATGCGGTTGTTTATGGCATGAGCCCACTTGGGACCCAGGTCCTCAACCGAATCGACTCCAAGGCCGGTAAGATACACGTCTTCGTTCGCAGCCAAGGCCGCAATCGCCACCGGGATATCGTATTTCTTGCCCTTGGTATCGGTTGGTTGCTCAAACAACCAGGCCTTGCGGTCTTCGGGTTCTATGCCTCCACGATACTGCCAGCGAACCAGCGGATGAATCTCAGTATCCTTGTTGATTGGTCGATCGACCCGACGCAGCAACCCCTTGTCATCCAGAGCTGCCAGATGATCCCGCAGATCCGGATAGTTCCTCGGTACCGAGGAACTCGGTTTTGCTTTCTTTGAATAGAGTTCAGAACCCTCCATACTTCCCTCCGTTTCAGTGTGCAAGCACCCAACCGGTGCCCCCCGACAAACAATCCCAGATCAACGATCTGCCCCCGACTAGTCAACGCTGGACAACTCCACCCGCGTGTCATGAGACCGCTAGACGGTATAGCGTCCTTCTCACAGTTACAACCCTAGCAGCGCCCTCATCAGGCGTCAAGAGAGTCCATGTGCGGCATTATGCTGCTCCCCCCTATTGCCATCCTGTATTCCTCCCCCGATTTCAAGCCACCAGTTGTAGTTGTTGGGCCCGGAACTCGGCCGGACTCAGGTAGCTGAGGCTCTGATGGGGCCGCTCCTCGTTGTACCGGCGGATCCAGCCCCGGATTGTCCGCCTGGCCTCCGCGAAATCCTGAAACAGATGCTGCCAGACGCACTCCTCCTTCAAGCTCCGGAAGAAGCGTTCGATCATGCCGTTCTGCTCGGGGGTGTAGGGGGTGATGAACTCCTGGCGGAGACGGTAGTCTCGAAGCGGGCGATGCAGGCTTTTTCCGGAGCCCGCGGACCCGGGGCCACGGAGTATGCCGGCGCTCGTGACAGAACCAGCCCTTCACCTTCAGGATGCGGTACACGGTCTTGCGGTTGACGAGGAGCCCGTCGCGGTAGCCCAAGATGGCCCAGAGACGGCGGTAGCCGAAGGTGGGGTGCTTGCCGATGAGCTCCTCGATCCTCGTGGTGAGGAGGCGATCCGTGGTCGGTTCCTTCTGGGTAGCAGACCGGCGCCCGCTCATGGCACTGCGGGGCACGGAGAGGAGACGACAGACACGGCGTTCCGAGGCGTGGGGGAACACCTCTCTCACTCGTCTGACGTCTCCCGGTCGAAAGGGCGCCTCATCTTAGGCCTCCTTCAAGATGTCCATGTCCAGGACGAGTTCCCCGACCTTCTGCTTCAGCTTCTTGATCTGCTCGTCCTTCTGGGCTTCCTCGTCTCTCGGCCTGGAGCGAAGCGCATTCTCGGCGCCCGAGAGGAACTTCTCCCGCCAGTCTTCCACCTCGGCCACGGTGAGACCGTACTTGCGGACCGCCTCCTGCACGGAGGTCTCACCCCGAATGATGCTGACGATCAATGCTGAGCGCCTCTTGGCCGTCCATCATTGGACTTCTTCCGGTAGCTCGTCGCTCACGATCACCACCTCCTGCCATGATTTCACCATGGCTTATTGGTGGCTTCAAATCGGAGGGGAGAAGGATACACCCAGTCGTAAGGCTCAGGATGGGTGTGCAAGGAATCGGTGGTCTTACGGGTCTTACCCCTCACTGCTTCCTCAAGGACCAGGCGGCGCATGACGCGTTCTACCGTGGAGCGGGCGACCCGCTAACCCTCTCTTCTAGGCTGACGCCACACCTAGCGGGCCCCGTAGACAGAGAAGTTCTCCTCATAGAACCGTTTGATCTGGACCTCATTCATCTAGCCGCGGAGACTGCTGGCAGAGAGTTCGAAACCTGGCCGCGTAGTAGGTGGGCGAGGGGAACGGTAGTTTTCGGCAGATCGGCTCAGATCCCGAAATCCTCCCTTTGCTTATCGATGAAGGCGATCATCTCTTTTGTCGGCGGTCGACGCCCCGGAAAAAGTGAGCGGCCGTTTAGGATCTCATTGGCCCGTCTTGGCTCCCCTATCTGCGGCTCGAGCTCCTTCATGCGGGCGCCCTTCTCCGTAGTTGTGTCGCCGCCACCGCCTTCGTCTGGCTCCGCTTGGCGTACCCCTTTCCTAAGCGTCTCCGCGCAGTTATGCAGAAATTGGAGCGACCAACCGAATGGCGAGCCATAGGGACTCGTATTCTGCCTCGTGGGGCAAGACCCATGCGAGCGGTCCCTCCAATCCTTCTCTTGGATACCTCTTTCCATTGTCCGTGGCTCCATCCTCTCCAAGTCTGGGGACTCCAGTAGACCCGGGACTGCCAAACCCCGCGAGGCGGTTCAAGAGTTGAGAACTTTCCAACTGTGTCTGAGCTACTCGCCAACGTTCGAGGTTAGTCTGGTCCACCGCCACCCACGCTTCCCGAGCCGTCCCACCGCTCCAAACGTTACCGGCTTAAACCGTATCACTGACCAACACTTAACAGTATAGGCTTGTAGATACCAGCCTTCAACAGACAATATCTCAGGGCAAAACTGCCGCCCAGTTCACCAAACAACCCGACAAGCAGCAGGGGCCAGGTAAGGCCCACCACTACGGAAAGCCAAGAGACCATCAAAGGTAGAAGAACGCCAGATATCACAACACCCAGGTAAAAAGGAGCGGCCAAGCTTCCCCTCAACAAAGCCCTTAAAGATACTCTGGCAGCTCCAGATGAATAGTTGACACCAACAAGATACAGCCCTAGCAAGAGGGCCGATATTGCCAGCATAACCCTGAGTCCCGTCTCCAGGGCCGCAACTGTTCCTTCTCCCTCCCCGCCGGCAAATGCTAGCGGCAAGAATAGACCGATGCCACCAAGAAAACCGTAGCTCACGAAAAGCAGCGGCAATACGGCATTGTTCCAGAATGGTATGGCCTTGACATAGCCCATGGCAAAACCCGGGTAGATCATCACCAGAAATGAAAAGAGGACTGCTAGTCCCTTGATAATGGCTATTTCTTCGGACCAAGGTAGACCGTTGAGGATGGCAGGTGCGGCTTGCACAGCCCCAAACAGCCCAAAACCAAAGACAAATAGAATGCCTCGGGAGATCCATGACGTTTGCCAACGAAAGGCAGCCCGCCAGAAACGCTTCGGTCTGCCCAGGTAGGCCAGATGTGCGCCACCTTTGAGCGCCACCACAATCAGCCAACCCAAGACGAGGCCGATAGTATTGTCGAAATACAGTGAAACCAAGTACAGGCCTCCGCCCATGCCACCCAATACGAAGGCCAGCCATAGCCAGAAGCCCCGTCCTTCAATCCATTCTTTTTGCGGAGTATGCCGAACCATCCAATAATAAGACTGCTGATTCGCAATCTCCATGTTCAACCTCTTTCTATAGTCTCGTTCCGTGTCAGGACTTGATGTAGTATACAGACGGGTTTGTGCCAAACTCCGGATGCAGCTGACTCCCCGCTTTCTCCTTAATCAATCGCGACACGTTGCTCTGGGGGTCATCCAGATCGCCAAAAACCCTGGCTTTAGTTACACAGACATTCACACAAGCCGGAGACGCCTCCCGGTCAACACCCGGTTTCAAACCACGCTCGCAGCCTGAGTCCAATCTATCCACACAGAAATTGCACTTAACCACTGTCCGTTCTTGCAGGGGATGCAGTTGCCTCCCCAATACCTCCAATTCGGTTAAACCCTGATTAGGGAAATATTCCTTCGAATCACTGGCATAATATGTCCTCTGCTGGTAGGGACAGGAAACCACACAATAGCGACAGCCAATGCACTTGTCGTAATCAATCAACACTACTCCGTCTTCCCGCTTGAATGTGGCACCAGTAGGGCAAACGTGCACGCATTCAGCATCCTCACAATGATTGCATAATATCGGCATCATCAGCTTTCGCACCATCGGATACTCCCCGGCTTCCCCAATCAAAATCCGGTTCCAGAATACCCTGGGCGGAAGAAAATGCTCCTGCTTGCAGGCCACAGTACAGCCCCAGCATCCTATGCACTTCTCCAAATTTATAACCATGCCCCACCTCGTCATGTTAGTCAGCCTCCGCCCTATAAATTCTCACTGCCGCCGCAGTCTCAATGTTTAGCGTCATAGGATCGTAGTGCCGAAGATCAGATTCGAGCAGGTGGTCAAAATTGCTGCCCTTACCACTTGCAATGGGCCGGCCCTTGGCCCACAATCCGGCTTGACCAGCGATACCCACGGTCCTAGGGTGCTGCCCCTGGATCACCTTCAAACGACCTTTCTCCTGTTTGCCGAAGGGCGTCTCCAGCCATACCATATCGCCGTCCTCGAGACCCTTCTCTTCCGCGGTTGCTGTGTTCATAGTGATGTTGTAGGTATAGGGGCACAGCTGACTGATCTCGTCCAGCCAGGGATTCTCCGGCGTTTGACTGTTAGTATGTAAGATATCCCGATACGAGAACGCCAACAGGTCGAAATCTTCATCCATATCCTTATGGGATTCTGGAACAAAGTAGTCCGGCAAAGCCGAATACTGTTCGTATCCTATCTCCAGCCCAACGTCACGCCCCAGTTCTTGAGCCCGCTGGCCAATGTCCAAATGGTACTCTCGATAGACGGGTATCCTTACCCCCTCCAAACCTGGCCAGTCCCATCTCCAATAGAGTTCCTCGACTCTTTTCGGCCACTTAATGTAACCGTTCTCTTGGAAGTAACTCCAACCGCGTTCCTCACCGAAACACCACCGGAGAACCCTGTCACCTATCTCGGCCCAGCTTAGCTGCTCCTCCGGACCCAATCGGCATGCTTGATCCGTTATCTCAAAAGTATCGTTAAAAAAATCATTGAGTTCCCGGCGAAAACCCACGCGATCGGCGAGTTCAACCACCACGTCCAGCCAGTTGCGGCGTTGACCTATGGGCTCCTCCACCACTGGCTGCTGAGGATGATAGCTCCATTCTTCGTCGGTGGGTGGGTGGTTTTTGAAGTAGGACATTAAGTTGGCATACCAGTCCAAACGTTCCAAATAACCTTGATCGGGTAGTAGGATATCGGCCAACGCTTCCGCGGTCTCATTAGCAAAGAGATCAACCTGAACAATGAGGGGCACGTCCTCAAACAACTTGACTTGATCTTCCCAGCTGGCAACGCTGACGGCTAGATTTCCCCCTAAAACGATTAGCATTTCAGGTTCAGCTTCAGCTCCCACGCCCAACTTGTCCCAAACTTCAGCCCGATCCTTCATGTGAGGGACCCCTGAGGTCGTACACATGGGCCAGAATTCGTCGCATCGACCACCTTTGACGGGCAGTGAAGGTAGCTTAATGGGCCATGGAGAGTGACCGCCGCCTGAAAAGACTCGTGGGATTATTACCCCCTCCTGGCCTCGACCAGGAAGCATGTTGCAGTGCCCTGTATCGGGATGCCCTAGCCGAATGACAGGCCAGCCTACACAACCGCCCGGCACATCCTCTGCACCTACCAGGATATTCAGAAGATCCAACGCCCAGCACTGATGAGTACCATTGGTGTGACCCGTCACTCCGCGGAAGGATATGGAGGCCACGGGCCGCAGCGGGTACTGTTTTCCCTCAATCTCAACGGTGCTGCCAATGCACGCATTCTCTCCGAACTCCTCGGCGATACGTCGTGTAGTTGACGCAGAAACTGTGCTTTTGTCCTCGGCCCACTCCGGAGTGAACTGTTCAAGATGCTTACGGAAAGGTACAAAGGCCGGCACACATTTGACACCGTTGACTATATAGCTGCCCTCTAGAGAAAAGTCACTTTCCTTGATGCCCGCGGCGTCGTGCAATTCCGGTCGATTCTCCACACTATTCCAAACCATTGGTTCGCCGCGGTCCGCATCGCGAACAAACCGACCCTCCTCATCCAACAAGAAGGCCAAGTTGGTCTTCTTGCCGAGAAAGTCTGCGTCGTAGACATTCAGTTCGTTGACCAGGACATTTGCTATAGCCAGTGCTACAGCAGCATCTGTACCGGGCAAAATGGGAACCCATTCGCTCGATTTACCGGCAGCAAAATTGCACATGGGATCAAAGCATACCTCTTTCATCCCCCGCTCCACTGCTTCGGCTCGCATCCGGGCGTTGATCGTCATAGAATGGCCCGAGCCAGTGCCCTTGCTGCTCCCCCACTTCAACACATAGTTGGTATACTTCCAGTCAGCAGTAGCCGACCATGAGCCATGGACGAGACCGCTATTGTGATGTGCTCCGTTGCCACAATGTATAGCGCCTCCGGACGACAAGCGCTGACTGCTACCGAAAAACTGTAACCAGTCTCGGCCCAGCTTCGCCCAGCCGCCATAGCCATGGGATGTAGTGGAGTTCTGCCAGAGTTTCTGCGGGTTATCAGCCCGAATCTGCTTGAGCCGCTTAACTATTTCGTCCATTGCTTCTTCCCAGGTTATCTCCTCCCACTCGGGATCCTCGCCTACACCCTTCCTGGGATTAGTGCGACGCAGCGGAACGTTAAGACGGTTCGGGTCATAAAGATTCATCAAACCCGCCGCCCCCTTACCACAAAGTCCGCCCTTCCCGCCTAGAGGTGTGTCGGCGTTACCTTCGATACTGGTGCAGACCCCGTTCACGCGATGCACCCGGATGGCGCAACCGGAGTAACAACCCCCGCATGCTGTATCGATCCATTTATCTTCCCAGATCTCTTGAGCATCTCCTTGCTTCTTGCGAGTGATAGCCATGGACTCTCCTCACTGGATTACAGCTGGATTTCGTTTTCCAAGCTCTATCTATCATCTTTCTTTGCGTTAGTCGCCTCTTGACGGACCGGTCGCATGAGACGTTCGCAATTATCGGCAGTCATCAGTTGACTATGAGTTGACTATGTATAGTGGTTCCAAACCTTGGGCCAGCCGGGCAACATTCGTCACTGCCTTCTGCAGCATCCGACGCCGGGCCGTTAGGGTGGCTCCCGCCATATGGGGGCTCAAGATGAGATGCTCTTGTACATCTGCAGGTAGACCAAAGAAGGGATGTCCAATCGGCAAAGGCTCTTCTACGAAAGCGTCAACAGCTGCTCCGGCGATTTCACCTTGAACCAACGCTTTCGCCAAATCCTTCTCATTAACGATGCCCCCCCGGCTGCTATTGACTATTACCGCCGAGGACTTCAACGTCCGTAGCTCCGGCCAAGCAATCAAGTCAACCGTACTTTCGTTTATCGCACAATGCAGAGTCAGAACATCCACTCGCGCCAAAAGGCTCTGCAAAGGCAGATACTCTACTGCCAACTCTCTCTCCTGGTCCTTTGCCAAGGGCACAATGTCATGGTAGTATATTGCCGCATCCAGCGTTCTGCACAGCTTGGCCACTTCCCGTCCTATAGGCCCCATCCCAACTATACCTACTTCGCAATCACTCAATTCTGTATTGCCTTCTCGGTAAGCTTTGTTCCTTGCCTCCTGATACTTGCCTCCTTTCAAAGCGGAATCCAGAACCAAGACCTTTCGGCTCAACATGAGCATACTCATCAGCGAATACTCCGCCACACTGCGGGCATTGGCACCGGGAGCTCTGGCTACTTTGATACCCTTCTCCCGACACAAATCGATGTCAACGGTATCGTACCCAGATCCCGTAAACTGTATTAGTCTAAGTCTGGATGCAGCTTCAATAAGATCATTTGTTAGGACCGGCCTATGCGAACGAACCACTAAAGCATCCACGTTGCTGAGCGACTCCATGATATCTGCCGGTTCTTCGGAGGTCAGAAATGCCACTTCTAGCTCAGACGAAAATGACACTCCCACATCTATAAACTCCCGTTCATCTCGTAAGCAAAGAACTTTCATAGCCATCGAGTAACCTCCGCGATAGTCAGTGGTGCTCTTTCGGGGATTCTCCCCATGAAGCACTTACTCACAGCCGAATCTCAATACTTCACCTCTCACCCTCTTTTCATTACCGCGTCGCTAGCATACTTTACCTCGTCGACCCCACGCCTGCTGTTCATCACACATCAAGTCACAGTGCTGAGCGATTAAAGGCAAGCGATACGCCAACTCATCCGCACCCTGCTGGAACACCGATTTCTCAACTAGCGTCGTTTCAGCACTATTTTGATTCCACATTGACTATTACCTAGCGTCAGGCAAAGCTCTGCAAACATTTTGCCGCTTCCTGGACGCCCCCACGACATTTCGCTACCCGAATGGATATCCTTATCTCAAAATTCGTCACACAAAAAACACGTCACAAATCAATGCTCACCGCGTTCGCCCCTCTCTAACGGTAGTCCCATTTCCGTCCGCAGCAAACCCTCTACCAGCACATGACTCTCTTACACAGTAACTATCCTTGACGTCCTTCATACTCCAAAAGAACGTCAAGCCCAAGCGATTCCAGCGTTCTCTTCAACGGAACTCCAGTATCCTCATCCCACCCGAAAGCTCGGTAACCCTCATCTAGCAACTCCTCAATAGGTACTGTACTTCCGCTTCGTGGACCCTCCGGTAGAGGCTCAATCAATAACCGTTCTGGTAGCGAATCGTCCTCACGTCGGGCACCCTCTCGCACATTTAGCATTCTTTCTACCGTCGCTATCCGAAGCCCTATCCGTTGGGAATCTACCTTTGAAAAACTCTTGCCCGTAACACTGTTGATCATTTCAAGCAATCTGTCGATTCCCATGATCTTTCTCGGAAACGCACAAACAACTGCGCTGTCAACCAGTATGCGCTGGAGAGCAGCCTCCTTGACCAGTTCTCCTTTGCCTTCCACTTGTACCCCATATTCTCTTTCCGCGGGCATTCTCGCAAGCAATCCATACCCGTGATGATCGCCACCCCTACTGTTGATGGCAAATTCAAGTGCCTGACCCCACATACCGCGACATTCGTACCCACCTAATTCCAATCCTTTGCTCTGCATAGCAAAGCTCTCAGACCCTTCAATCGCTTTCGATGCAGACCTTGTTCCTTGGCTAAGCAAAGCTCCGATCCCTTCCATCTTTGCCACCAAGGCAACCGTCTCAACCATCCCCTCCGCATTGCCGAAACTAAGATCTATTCCCCCAGTCATTTCTCTATCAATTAAACCTCTCTCGTAGCACTCCATGCCGAATGCTATACTAGCGCCGCAGCTAATCGTATCAATGCCATACTGATCACAAATCTCTTCAGCCGCCACTATCGCGTCAAAACGATTTATCCCGCAGTTACTCCCAAATGCGTAAATCGTCTCGTATTCTGGTCCCTCTGTCTTTGACCCTTTCCATTGTCCACGATCAATTTGAGCAATATGGGAACACGGGGAGATACAATACGGTCCACATGCTACATTCTTCCGCGGCCACTCCTCCTCAATTTGCGTAAGGTCTATAGAGCTCACGTCACTAAATCTACCAGATCGCCAGTTGTGGCTGGGTAAAATACCAATCTCACTCATCGCCGAGATGTCAGAGCCAGTACCAAATCGCCGCTGTTTTTCCACCCATGTGGGCGCTTCCTTTACCGTCTCACGAATCGACTCTTTCACCTTTGCAAATCTGTCGGTGTCTTGCACATCTACTTCTCTCGTCCCTCCCACTACTAGCCCCTTCAACATTTTCGAACCCATTATCGCACCAGCGCCACCCCTGCCAAAGGTCCTCGCTTTCTGGCCTTCGGTTGCAACGCAAGACATCGGGTTCAGCCGTTCCCCTGCGGGGCCAATGCACACACACGAGGCATTCTTCATCCTCGAACTCCCTATCAACGCATCATGGCTAGGTGCCGTTAACATACCCCAATATTCGCTGGCGTCCTTAAATTCCACCTTATTATCCTCGACCACAACATACATCGGCTTCGCAGCGGCCCCTCTAACTATAAGTGCAACGTATCCGGCCTTCCTGATTCGATGCGCGAAACTCCCACTCGCAATACTATACAAATAGATCCCCGTCAAAGGAGATTTTGTAGTGAGTACTGACTTCGCGCTATAGTAACTCTTTGTCCCTTGCAAAGGACCCGCGGTAAAAACCAAAACATTATCTGGAGATAAAGGATGCACACCCTTGTCCAAGTATTTATAAAGGAGGTATGCACCGAGGCCTCGTCCACCCATAAAAGCATCCATATGCGCCTCTGGCAATGCCTCAACGTAAGCACTATTATCAGATAAATCTATTATCAATATGCTATGCACTTACCCACCAACTCCTTTCTCGCGCAATTGTCAACGCTCTCTGAGGTGGGAACACAATAAAAATACCGAATACTCTACCCACCCGAGATGGGCGGTATAATTTTCACGTGATCTCCTTCCGACAAGAGTGTCTCAGCCTTCCTATCAACAACAATCTTGTCATTGAACAGTATTAGACACTGCGTTTCACCATAGACCTCGCCTTCGAATATGTGCGTAAACCGGATTCCATACTGCCGAACTAGTAGTTCGCAGAGATCCCTAAGATTCTGGGGGAAAACTTCGATGTACTCCTCCCTTTTTCCTATAGTTATCGCAACCACACCAAAATACTCAACCTTTATTGTTATGATGAGTTTATGCCTTTCGTAATCTGAGTTAAGCTACCTCAAAGTGCATAACGTGCTACTTCAGTGTTCCAATACTACCTCTAAAACATAGGGTCCAGGATGCTTCAATCCCATCTGGAGGGCCGTACTCATGTTCCCGGCCTGCTCCACACGCCTACCGGGTACTCCAAATCCAGCAGCTATACCTACATAATCGATATTAGGACTATCTAGCGTGCAGCCTATGAAGTCTTCGTTTTGGACGGCCAACCCGTCATACGTCTCTATTGCAGAATGCACAGCCATATACTTGCGGTTATTACAGATAATGGTCAACACAGGGATGCAATGGTGTGCCGCAGTCCAAAGGCTCTGTATAGTGAAAAGACTGGCACCATCTCCGATCACGGCTACCACCTTCCCCTTGGGCCGCGCAAGGGCGACGCCCAGAGCCGCTGGCATGCCCCAACCCAAAGCTCCGCCGGAGGTCTTGTAGTAAGTATTGGGTACGGTGAAGCCATAGTGAGCCTGAAGTGGACGAGATGTACGGATGGCCTCATCAACAATGATTGTCTCTGGTGGGAAAATTCGCTGCATCTCCCTGGCGAGCCATTCACCAGTGATCGGATCTGCCGCAGAGGGCGTTGCCTTTGTCTTTGGTGCGTTCGGCTGTTGCTGACCACGGACCAAGAAACGCTTGCGCTCAGTTTCACCAGGAATTTTCTGTCCCTCGAAAGCCTCTAACAAGTCCGTTAGCCCCTCTCGCACATCACCCACTAAAGGCACTTCTGTAGGATACTGTTTGGCCAGTTGCCAGGTTGAGGGGTGCAAATGGATAAGCTTGGCTCCAGCAGGGACCTGAGGCTGAGCCGGATAGCTGAAGTCTAAGAATACCTGCCCGCCCACAAAGAAGACGACGTCAGCCTCCTGAATGGCAGGAGAGTTCACAGCGTACCGGCCAATAACGTTGGGATGGTCGGAAAGGAAGGTCAGCGCAGTGTTAGATTTCCGCTGCTCCAACATTACAGGTGCGGCTAATCTCTCCGCTAATTTGGCCACAAGCTCTGTACTACTGCTAGTCGCTACCTCACTGCCAGCCACAAGTACAACTCGGCGTGCCTCCTGCAGCAACTCCACCGCTTGAGCCAAAGCTGACCGTCCCGGCCGCACCGCACTATGGACCCGGCTCAGTCCTTCTGCCGACGGTACTCCCTTGTCCACTTCGGCAGCGAGCAAGTCCTCCGGTATAGCGAGATACACAGGACCAGAAGGACTCGCGGTGGCCATCTTTACACCCCGATAGACATCCCCGGCAATTTCCTCGGGGTGCACAGTTTGCCACGACCATTTAGTAATCTGCCGAGCAAATTCCGGTAGGCTGGGCACTACACAAAAGCCATCGCGCGTAAATAGACGAGAATCCTTGTGCCCCACCGTCATCATTACTGGAGAAGAATCGCGCCAAGCGTTGTAGAGGTTAGCTAAGCCGTTGAATGTGCCCACCGAAGTATGTAGGTTGGCAACTCCTACCTGCCCGCTGGCTCGAGCATAGCCGTCTGCCATACCCACCACTACGTTTTCGTGGAGACCCAGAATATATTCCAGCTCACTGTTTCCTGCCAGGGCATCAAGGATCGCAGCTTCAGTGCTGCCAGGTAGTCCGAAAAGGTACCGTACACCAGATTTCTGCAAAGCTCCCAGGAAAATCTCTGCCCCACGAATTGTTCTCACTCCTTTTCTTTGCAGCCAACAGAATCTTGACTGAGCATTAAATGTCATTCAATGAATGCTATTCTCGCTCCCTACCTAGTCCTAACCCACCTACCCCCGCTCTCCAGGCGCCCTTATCGTAAGGGCGCCTGGAATATCGCAGTTCTGTGTCCCACACTACTCACTTGCTTCTACGTTCGCCCATACTGGCCACTCTTCCTGAGGTTTCTCGGGATCATAGAAGGCTACGGAGGTGGTGGCCACAGGATTGTTGTCAGTGTCGGTGACCACAATCGCATATACTCCGTCCGTGATCACTTCTTTGTCGAACAATCTGCCAAATACTCCCCATGCTGTTACCCACGCACCCTCCTCGTTGGCTACCGGCTCCGGATCAGCCGCGTACGTGAAGTCGCTTACAGCTCGGATCCCCCCTTGTTCTGTTGTGAGGAGCAAACGAAGCTCTTGGCCTGGGTCAAAACCGGACCCCGTAAGGACAACCTTAGTATCTCCGTGCAATTGCACTACTGAACTGGCCGCCGCAACTGAAGGTGAAGGGGCGACCGCGGTGGAGCGAGTGTATTCCCCATTCGCTCCAGCCTCACCCTCTGCAGCAGTCTCTCCATCCGAGGTGCAACCAGCCGCTGCAACCACCAGCATTACTGCTACCACCGTCCCCACAAAAAGCACTCGCTTACTCATTCTGACCTCCATATCGCTAATACATCCCTTCGCCCTTTCGCGAAGTCTGTCAACGGACAACAAAGCTCCAACCTCCTGCCTCTAGTGCGGACCATTCCACAACGCGAAACCGTGGACCGCTTGTCGCTTAACATCCCATTACAGTTTACTACCCACTAGCTACCAACGGATTCCCGCCACCCTACTCCACCGTGTACTTGTGTAGCAATATATCTTGTAGCTCCGCAGCCTCGTCGTCCGGCATGCTCAGAAGGTCAATGACGGATTGTGCCACTTCCTCGCCTGGCATATAATCTATGAGACGATTTATGTCTTCCGCCTGAGCCACAAACTCTTCGTTCTGCAAGACATTTCCTAGAGCTGTCCTCAAAAACTCAACCCGTTCCTCAGGTACTCCCGGAGTTGTCAAAAACACTCGCCCTGTGCCAAGAACATTACTTATCCGACCAAGATATTCCGTCTCCTCGGAGCTCAGACCGGCAAATTCCTCCAACGTTGGCAAGTCGGGAGATAGTGGACTCTTCTCATTCGCCACAGTGCACAGCTCAAACATCTCGGGCTGTTGTCCATAATCGTAGGCACTACCTGCAGAAGTTACCTGACCATCCAATTCCTCTCTCATGATTGACATGGCAACGTCTGAAGTACCAGAAAAGCCCCTCACCACTTCTCCATCTATGCCTGTGAGTTCTAAGAATGCGGACGCTGCCATCAAAGTATTCGAAGCCGAGGACCCAAAGCGGAGATTGTCCACGGATTGGAGGTCCTCGAACGTCTTCAGGGCGGGGTCCTCCCGCAGCACCACAACTGGTGGTTCATTGATCAGTTGGGCGAGCCATTCATATTCCCGGATATCGATTCCTTCTCCTCTCTCCTCTCCGATCAGTTGAACGACTGTCAGTCCCTGTTTGCTAGCGATCTGCAGGGTAAGGCCATCGGGATCGGCGTTGAAAACATAGTTATTCGCAACGTATGTATCTCCTCCCGGCATGTTCTGGACCACGACGGTAGCCTGAAGCTCGTCCTCTAGGTAGTTAGATACCATTCTGGCATACGTGTCGTATCCACCGCCAGGCTTATACGGCACTACAATCTTGACTGTCTCATCCTTGTAAAATTCTTCCGGCCCTTCTCCATTCTCCGTCTCCGACACTGTCGTTTCGTTCTGCGAATTCGCAGCCGATGTTGTGGTCTCATTTGCATCTTCCTGACCGCACCCAGCAACAACGCCAGCCAGCAGCATCAGAATCAGCGCGAAGATCCCTCCAAAGCGTCTCATAACAAACATCCCCCGTTCCATTCTTCATTCTTGGCACACTGTTATTGCTCACACCCAAAACCACCATTTTCCTTGTGCCGCACCCCCTTACCTGACGAATGCTATGACAGCAACCAGCCTTCGTATATTGGCACTCCTAATGCGCGAACCATGCCAAAGTAAACAAAAACCCATACAAACGCAGCTAACAAAAAACTCAGCAACCAACCTTCGCCGCGAAGCTTCAAGGCAACGAACGCGTATACAGGAAGTCCATAAACAAAACCTAGGAACACTATCAGCGGAAATATCGCTAGAAACCAACCCACACCCACTACGTAGCTTCCTAAGTCGCGTGACTCTTCTTTTTCTTCTGTGGGGGTTCTAGCCTCTTTAACAATTTGAAAGACTAGCAGTGGACCACCAATCCCTCCTATCAACCAGGGAAACTTCATAGCAGAACTTGGAAGATCAATTGACTCTATGACGACCAGATATATCCATACAGCAAGAAGTACGAATGGAAAACTAATCCTACCTAGCAAATTTCCTCCTCAAACTAGCTATTACCCAGCGCACCTCATCGGAAAAAATGACCAAAATAATACTAGTCAATATCACCAAGGATATGGGCCTGAAAACAAAGACCCAATCGTATGTACGTAATGAGAGCACAAAGTATCTTTCTAACATCCCTCCTAACACAAATCCAAGAAAGAAAGCCGGTCTATTGTAGCCATAAGCCTGCATAGCCCATCCTAGCACACCGAAAGCAACTGCGAATCCAACATCCCACAGGCTTCCCCTTACCGAATAGGCCCCTATCACTACCAAAATAAGAACTATAGGACTTAATACAACTCCGCGCAGAGCGGTTAGTCTAGCAAGATGTCCCCCTATTAGTAATAAAATAACACCACCTATTAGATTAGCGAAAATGAGAATCCCCACTAGAGTAAAGGCAACGTCAGTATGATCTTGCAGGAACATGGGACCAGGCTTAAGCCCTATTAACAGCAACGCACCTAACACCAGTGCCATAGCAGAGCTTCCTGGAATACCAAAGGCTAAGGTCGGCAGCAACGATCCGCCTTCTTTGGCATTGTTGGCACATTCAGCAGCGATAACGCCTTCGCTACTGCCATGACCAAATAGCTCTGCATTTTTCGACGTCTGCTCCGCGATTCCATATGATACGAAAGGTGCTGTGTCGGCGCCTGCGCCCGGGATAATCCCGACTATTGTACCTATCGCACTGCTTTGCAGTACCAAGCGCAGATGGCGGGGAACATCTCTGACGCCTCCGAGTACTGCCTTTAGCCCAACCTTGACCTCTTCACTTCCCACCTGCGCTATGGCCCCGCGACTGATGATTAGCCGTAGAACCTCCGGAACGGCAAATAGGCCCAGAGCGACAGGTACGATCCCGAAGCCCTCCAACAGTTCAAGGCTCCCAAAGGTAAACCTCGGAATGCCGGTAATGGGATGTATTCCAACCATTGCAATGAATATGCCAACTGCTCCAGAGATGAGCCCCTTTACGGCCGAATCTCGACCCAACACCGCGATAAAGGAGACTCCCAACAATGTCAAGAAGAAGTACTCCGGCAGACCAAAGACCAGAACTAGCGGACGCACGACGAAAACCAAGGCCAGTAGGACTACCCCCCCAATAACACCTCCAACCATGGAAGATGTCACCGCAAGCCCCACGGCCTGCCCGCCTAACCCCTTTTGCGTCATGGGGTAACCATCTATCAGTGCAGCAGCGTTCGCCGGCGTACCGGGAATGTTCATCAATACGGCCGTCACGGACCCACCGGTGAAAACCACAGCATGTGCGCCCATGAGAAAGGCAAGTGCGGGGGCCGGCTCCCAGCCATAAATAATGGGCATCAAGAGTGCCAATGTTGCTAGCCCCCCCAATCCAGGCAAGAGGCCAAAACACAGGCCGAGGGTTACCCCGCCTAGCAAGAACGGCATGGTTTCCCAGGTAAATACGGCAAACATGCCTTGGACAGCTTCCTGTAACAAGTTACTTCCCCCCCCTCAGGCCAAAGATCTAGCTACTCTGTTCACGCCAAAGATTTGGCTACCCCGTGTCATAACTCTTACTGTTGACTTTGGGCCGGAGCATGACGGATTATCTGAACTCCCTTTGATTTGCGTAGCTCACGTACGATGCAAACCATTGTAGCTTACCCCCTCACTGTGACCTTCTAGCAATTACCGCTTTCTATAACGCCTATCGGTCCAGCGTTCTTCTCAGCGACATTAGCAACCTCTCCTGCCGATGTCAACCTGAGCAGTTCATGCGGTCTCAATTGAGATTTCTGTAGTGCTCTCCTGATTTCAAGCCACCCATTCTTGTTGCTGAGTGTATTCCTCCCCCGATTTCAAGCCACCAGTTGTAGTTGTTGGGCCCGGAACTCGGCCGGACTCAGGTAGCTGAGGCTCTGATGGGGCCGCTCCTCGTTGTACCGGCGGATCCAGCCCCGGATTGTCCGCCTGGCCTCCGCGAAATCCTGAAACAGATGCTGCCAGACGCACTCCTCCTTCAAGCTCCGGAAGAAGCGTTCGATCATGCCGTTCTGCTCGGGGGTGTAGGGGGTGATGAACTCCTGGCGGAGACGGTAGTCTCGAAGCGGGCGATGCAGGCTTTTTCCGGAGCCCGCGGACCCGGGGCCACGGAGTATGCCGGCGCTCGTGACAGAACCAGCCCTTCACCTTCAGGATGCGGTACACGGTCTTGCGGTTGACGAGGAGCCCGTCGCGGTAGCCCAAGATGGCCCAGAGACGGCGGTAGCCGAAGGTGGGGTGCTTGCCGATGAGCTCCTCGATCCTCGTGGTGAGGAGGCGATCCGTGGTCGGTTCCTTCTGGGTAGCAGACCGGCGCCCGCTCATGGCACTGCGGGGCACGGAGAGGAGACGACAGACACGGCGTTCCGAGGCGTGGGGGAACACCTCTCTCACTCGTCTGACGTCTCCCGGTCGAAAGGGCGCCTCATCTTAGGCCTCCTTCAAGATGTCCATGTCCAGGACGAGTTCCCCGACCTTCTGCTTCAGCTTCTTGATCTGCTCGTCCTTCTGGGCTTCCTCGTCTCTCGGCCTGGAGCGAAGCGCATTCTCGGCGCCCGAGAGGAACTTCTCCCGCCAGTCTTCCACCTCGGCCACGGTGAGACCGTACTTGCGGACCGCCTCCTGCACGGAGGTCTCACCCCGAATGATGCTGACGATCAATGCTGAGCGCCTCTTGGCCGTCCATCATTGGACTTCTTCCGGTAGCTCGTCGCTCACGATCACCACCTCCTGCCATGATTTCACCATGGCTTATTGGTGGCTTCAAATCGGAGGGGAGAAGGATATGGGCCCTGTACTCAATCGGGCTTATGTTCTGAGGTGTCATCCCGATTTTATCGTCGACAGATTCATCATTGAAAAGTTGCCGGCCTAAAGAAACCGTTGGCCGTTGGGGGGAGCGAAAGCTTCGGCGTCGTTCTCGCCACTTTCCTGCCTCAAACAGGTGAGTAGGCGGTGGAGTTTGACCGCTCGCGGCGGATGTCCAGGCGAAACGGAGCCAAGCCGGACAAACTCGATCCGCTTCCCGCCACTCGTGAAGCGCTCCCGCGCAAGCACCTAGCTCAACCGCGCCGGCGCGCTAATGGAGAGGCCGTTGGAGTGCTACTCTCCATCCGTAACGGTACAATTGAGGACCGCACCGAGTCGCCTGTCATGTGGCTCCCCCCGATTTTGTAGGCAGGCAAGCCCACCGACCAAGCGTGGTAGTAAAGGAGGAGCAGAGTTGAAAAAATCCATCACGGACTTCGAAGCCAAAGGTAAGGCTAATACCGATGACGTGTTCTCGCTAGTGCAGGAGCTCTGCGACGAGTTCGGACCAAAGAAGTCGTTTTCCCCAGCACCACAGGGGAAACGGCCATGCGAGCAGCTGAAATACTGGAGGGGTTGCGGGTAATCGTCGTGACCCACTCCACGGGTCGTAAGGATCCGGGGAAGCAGGGGAACTACCTGAAAAGGTACGGAATGAGCTCCAAGGGACTAGGGTAGACGTTCTGACGGCCAGTGAGGGCTTTGGAGGCATGGGGCAGAGCGTCCAACAACGATTCGATACCTAGCAGATAGAAGAGATCATCGCACATACATTGACGCAGTTGGCAGATGGCTACACGGTGGCGGTGACAGTTAGCCTAGCCTCAACCTTCATCAAGCACTCACCGGAATGCCCGTGAAGAGAGGACAGTGACCTCCTGAGCAGGGATACTGCAGGTTGAAGAGGCCAGCAGTCCCAAACACAAGGAGGTCACCGTGAAGGCGAAGAATACTCCGCCGCCCGCTTCGATGAAAGTCCGCGCCGATTGTGGCTCCTTGACCTCCCGGGCGGGCACCGCTCTGCTGGTGGGGGGCGATCGGGTGGGACTCACCGCCGCACTCAAGGGGGTCCTCTCCGACCTGCGCATCCGCCGGGGACGGCACGAACCGGGGCAGGCCCTGCGCGACCTCGGGGTCATGCCGGCCGACGGCGGCGATGCCCTCTGCGACCTCGATGCACTGCGTGACCAAGAGGTGCTCTTCGGGGCGGTGGCCTCGGATGCGACCGCCTGGCGTCTGATCGCCGCCCTCGACGAGGAGCACCTGGCGAAGGTGCGTGAAGCTCGGGCCAAGGCCCGGCGGCGCGTGCGGGAACTCGCCGAGCCGCCCAAACGCCTCATCCTCGACATCGACGCAACGCTGGTGACGGCCCACTAGGAGAAGGAAGGAGCGGCCGGTACCTACAAGCGCGGTTTCGGCTTCCATCCGCTCCTCTGCTTCGAGGCCACGAGCGGTGAAGCCCTGGCCGGGGTCCTACGCCCCGGCAACGCCAGTGCAAACACGGCGGCCGATCACACGGAGGTGCTCGCCCGCGCTCTCTCCCAGCTGCCCGCAGAGGCCGTCAACCCCGGCACCCTCGTACGCACAGATTCAGGCGGGGCGACGCATGCCTTCACCGACGCAGTCTGTGCCGAGAAACTCAGCTTCTCGGTGGGTTCCGCCCTCACCGAGCCGGTACGAGAGAGTATTTTTCTATGTTCTCATGTTTGTCAAGGGCTCGTGAGCGCTCGGAAGACCTCTCGAGCCACGTAGCGTTTGAGGCAGCGGATGATCTCGCGTTTGGAAAGGCTCTCTGCCAGTCGTCGGGCGACATAGTCCTTGGTCCGCTGGTCCCTGCGCATCCGGCACATGACCACCATGTGCAAGGCCGAGTTGACTTGACGGTTCCCGCCCGGGTTCAATCGGTGCCGGTTGGTCTTGCCGCTGGAGGCAGGCAGGGGTGCCGCCCCGCAGAGCACGGCAAACCCGGCCTGCGAGGAGAGCCTCTCCGGGTTGTCTCCCGCCCACACCAAGAACTCGCCGGCGTTCCAATGCCCACCCCCTCCAAGGCAAGCAGCTTGGAACCGAGCTCGGTCACCAGAGGCTCGATGAGACGATCGAGATCCGCGATCTCGTCGTTTAGGTCGAGCACTCAACGAGCCAGGGATTTGAGGGCGATCTTGGTGGCCACCGCCGGATCGCGAGAGGCAATCGTGTCCGGCTTCCAGGAGGCGCAGGTACGAATGAGCTGCATGCGGGTCATGTGACGTACAAGGTCCCGAATCTCCTCGGGAGAGGCCACCACGGTGTTGTAGAGCTGCTGTAGGGTGGCCCCGCCGGGCCCGGGCGGCGGAGAACGCCTTGCTGCCGAGTACCCCGCCCTCGAGGCTGACAGCGGCTGCCATGTGCAGGTCCTGGTGCGTGTCGACTCCGCCGACGACTTGCAGCACCATCGCTTCGGTCTCCATTGTCGACTCCCTTCCTGATTCCTGATAGTCCTCAACTTCAGGCGCCTATCTCGCCCAAAGCCGGACACGGCAGTGAAGGGACGCCTTCAGGTCAGGTTCTCATCAGGTCACGATCTCTGGGAGAGGCCAAGTGCCTCTGGCCGGTGTCCGCGGATGACCGACAGGTCCAGGGAATGACACCACGGTCGATCAGAGTGCGGGTCAGAACACCCGAGGGCCACCGCTCCGCCTATTCTCCCGCGTCGATCTGCATTCGGGTCAAGCCACCTGAAGGAAACCGGCCCCCACATACTCACTGAGACCCTCACGTCCCATCCTGGGGCAAAGCTGACCCCGGAGGGAAGACTGCTGGTGGTGACGCGGGTAGTGGAGTTCGGCTGGACACCTACGCAGACCGCCGAAGGTGTTGGTGTCTCCCGGGCCACCGTGTACAAATGGCTGCGCCGCTTCCGGGAGGAGGGGCAGGCCGGCCTTCCTGGATCAGAACCTCCCGACCCCGCCGTTCCCCACGTGCGCTCCCCCGCGGGCGAGTCGAGGAGATCCTCTCTGTGCGCAGGAACGGCCTCTCCTGGCTTTCCCATCTGGACCGGACCACCCGGGAGGTGATCCGCTAAGAGAAGGAACGTCCCGGGGAGCTCCTGCACCCCGCTGGGGATCCGGCACTACACCACTCGCCCCTACCGACCCCAGACCAACGGCAAGGCAGAGCGCTTCATCCGCCCACTCCTGCAGGAGTGGGCCTACGCCGGGCTCTACCTCGGAAACCTTTGAGCGTCGCCGGGTTCTCCCGGAGTGGCCTCCGATGCTACAATCATGACCGATCTCACACCGCACTCGGAGGCCCCTCACCGATGCCGTTCCTTGTCAACAAGGTGTGCGGGCATTACAGCTAGGCCGGAATCACCGCCACACCAGACCAACACACGGCACGGAGGCACATTCCTAGACAACCCTGATGTTGGCAAAATGTTGGCATAACGGACCGCCAGGCAACGAAGAAGGCACTAATTCAGAAAAAGTAGACTCAGTGTGCAGGAGCTTAAAGTGACGGGGCGCGGAATCGAACCGCCGACACCATGATTTTCAGTCATATGTTCTACCGACTGAGCTACTCCGTCCAGGGTGATGCGCCGCGATGGTGTCGGAGCCGCGCCAAGACAGCATTTCGGCGGCGCTAAACGGCGCAGAAGCGACAGCTCGCGCAGCACGTCGAGCGGCACCGAATTGTGACCAAGCCCAAGGCCGCTTCCAAGGTGAGGCGCAGTAATCAAACACCGCCCCAAAAATCGAGGAATTTGCCGCCATGCCCGAGACAATGAAGATGGTGCCACCATCTACCCCACCGCCCCTTCCGGCACAGATACGCGCAACGATGAGCAACTCCTTACCCTGGTGTTCGTAAACATCCATGAACCTCCTCGTCATCCGAATACGATCCAATGTTGGATATGTTCCTATTATCCGCATAACGTTCCGTAGGACACCACACTGCAAGGCTCGCGTACAGGATTCAACCATCTATTCGGAGGGCGGGAAACTCCAACTTGCGCACTCCGAAGGCGCGGCGGCCTGGTGCGACCACCAGCAACCTAGACGGGGTTGGCTGGAGATCACTTTCTTTCGCGGCACGAGAGCCAACGAGGCACCCGGGCCATGTACTCCCGGTAATCCTCCCCGAACATTTGCTCTAGATTGGCTTCGTCCAATTGGGTTCTCCGCTCGTACCAAGGAAAGTTAAGCACGACCGCCGCGGCCGCAAAAGGTGACGAGGTAAACTTAGCAAGACCCACCAGATAGACAAGGTGACCCAGAAACATGGGGTTGCGGGTGACAGCGAAAGGTCCGGTGACGACCAGGCGATCGGGGGGCGTCCTGAGTCCCGGGCCTCCACCCCCGCGACTGCTTCTGTACCGGCCCACAAGGTAGTGCTGCGCAAATCCCCAGGCCATGAGCAGAAGCCAGATCGGCCGAACGGGCCGCCGGCTGATTACCTGCTCCACTCCAACAAGTGCAGGAATTACAAAGAAGGTACGGGTAAAGGTCGATCTCAGTGATAGTCGCATTTCTACTCCTGGGAGCTGGTGTCGATAGACAGGATGACGCAGTCCAGGCCGGACCCCGCAATGATATTCACCGTCGGTGGTATGCCGAAGCACATCGTGAGGGGGATCGGCTCCTCGTCGTCGCAGTAGTTGACCTCGATCTGCCTGATGTGGGGTCTCGGGACCGATTCGAACGTGCTTATGTTCCCCCAGCGAAAGTTCTTCCGATTGAAGTCGATGTGGCTGCCTCCATCGAAATACTCGCTCCCGATCACCGATTGTCCCGACCCGGTGGTCATCTCGGTCTCGAGCTCCGTGTGCCGGAGCGGCACCATCCACTTGCGCACACCCAGGTCGTCCGAGATCACGTGCTCCTGGCGGGGAGCCTCCTCCTGAATTATCTCCACCGGCTTCAACAGTTTATTGAAAGCCTGTGCAATCTTCTTGATCCGCTCGACGGTCTCTTCCACCATCCACATCCTCTCCTCTACACTCAACACCCGTGTCCGCATACAATGCAACCACTTTACCGCATTATATCCCCCCGTCCACTACAATAGTCTGTCCCCTAATAAAGTCACTGTCCGCCGAGGAAAAGCAGCTGTGTCTACCACATCCTCCGGATACTCCACTCGCTTTAGCGCCCCTCGTACGATAGGCTTGTTACGCTTCTCCAGAGCGCCCTACTCCTCCACATTTTCCGTTAACGTCCCACCAAGCGCAATACAATTCACGTTTATCCAGTATTGTACTGGTTCCCCCTATTGCCATCCACCCATCCACCAATGGGGATAGGCGCTGGAATTATTGCCAGGTTGCGCGTCCGGAAAGGGGGGGCCGGAATAGGAGGACCAAGGGCCGGTGTTTGTCAAGACAGTTGACGCGTCAACCTACGCAGCTTTGTTTAACTCCTGCATGTCGTTCTCCGGGTTCAGCCAGACCTGGTCCGGCAGCGCCCAGTTTCTAATCTCACCGGACCAACGATCCGGACGTCGCGCTTTCGCGGCTTCATAAACCTGCTTGCGGTGCTCGAGGATCACTTCGACCTCGCCACCATGGCACTGCTGGGGCGTCGTGAACTGCAAACCGCTGTGTTTGTGCTCGGTGTTGTACCAGCGGGTGAACGACAAGACCCACGCTCTGGCGTCTTCGCTGCTCTTGAAGCCGTTGACGGGATAGCCGGGCCGGTACTTGCACGTGCGAAACAGCGACTCCGCAAAGGCGTTGTCGTTGCCCACCCGCGGCCGGGAGTACGAGGGTGTTACGCCCAAGCGGTACAGCGTCTCCAGCAAGGTGGCCCCCTTCATGGGGCCGCCATTATCCGAATGCAGTATCAACGGCCGGGCGCTAATGCCTTCGGCCAGACAGGCCTGGTGAATGAGTTTGGCGGCCAGATCGCTGGCTTCCGTTTCATGCACTTCCCAGGCCACGATTTTGCGGCTGTACAGATCCAGAATCAGGTACAGGTAATAGAACAGGCCCCGGGCCGGGCCCGGCAACCAAGTAATGTCCCAGAGCACCACACCTGGTTCGGGCCGGTGGCGCAATGCGTACTCGGCGTCCGCCGTTGCGGGGCCGTGCTGCGACCCCGGTGGTGTTGCTGGTTGGCAGCCCGCAGGACCCGGTAAAAGCTCGATTCCGAGGCGAAATAACGGCCCTCATCGGCCAGCGCCGGGACGATCTGGCTGGGCGGCAGGCTCCGATGCGTCTCGCTGTTCGCCACCGCCAGGATCTCATCACGCTCGGCCGGACTCAACTTGTTGGCCGGGGCCGGCCGTTCCGCCTCCGGTCGCCGATCCGAGACGACGTCACCGTCCCGGGTCCAGCGCTGATAGGTCCGTACACTGATTCCTAACACGGCGCACGCCTTGTGGCGCCGTGCACCGGCGGTGACACCGCTTCGTCGACCAGCGCCACCGCCTGGCTCTGGACCGCCTCATCGGCGTTGGCCTGCAGACAGGCTTCACGCCAGGCCGCGATCTGTTCGGAATAAAGGCCCTTCTCCCGGCAATATTCACCCAGCTGGGCCTCGTTCATCGACGCGGTCTCCAACACCACCGCAAACTTGTCGGCAGACGACCACTGCTCCGAATTCTTACCATCTGCCGGCACGGCGAACCCCTCTAATCTGGCTCGCTTGCGCCAATTGTACAACGTCGCATCGGAGATCCCGGTCTCCTCGGCCAGCTTGGGAATCGAAGTGTTACGCGGCGGCATCATCTTCTCAATTACCGCAGCCTTTCGCTCTTCGGAATAACGTGGCATCACTCACTCTCTTCGCCCCCTCCTTTCGTTTACAATCACTCACAAGAGGCGACAACTATCCTGACAGAGGGGGAGGCTACGGCTGGGTGTTACCCCCAACATAGCTACTCCCGCTTCGAGAACTCTTGAAACGGAGAATCACTTCCTCTAATATGCCCGCCGATACCCATGGGGGTATCCAACACAGCTATACGGGTGGAGGGAGGAAGAGCGAGGATGGGAGACATCTCGAGGAGAGAATTCCTGAAGAGGAGCGCCGCCTCCGGCTTGACGGGAGGCGTAATCCTCAGTGGATTGGAAGGGTTGGCCGTAGCATCCACAGGCGAACCCGTAGGTTCGGTCATTGATCTGACCAGGTGTGACGGCTGCGCAGACCGGGAGGTGCCCGCCTGTGTTTCCGCCTGCCGAACGAAGAACAGGGGCCGGTTCCCCGAGCCTCAAGAGAACATTGGGGATTACTGGCCGAGGGACAAACACGAAGACTGGTCGGAAAAACGAGGACTGACTTCCCGCCTCACCCCGTACAACTGGACTTTCGTGCAACACGTGACGGTGGAACACGAGGGGCAGGAAATCGAGGTTTCCGTCCCCCGACGCTGCATGCATTGTGACAACCCTCCCTGCGCCAAAGTATGCCCCTTCTCTGCGCAAAAGAAGACCAGCGAGGGTCCGGTGCTGATAGATGAAGACCTCTGCTTCGGCGGAGCTAAGTGCCGCAGCGTATGTCCCTGGGGCATCCCCGCAAGACAATCAGGTGTTGGCCTATATCTCAAACTAATGCCCAAGCTGGCCGGTGGAGGGGTCATGTACAAGTGCGACCTCTGCTACGGACGCCTCCAGGATGGCAAGACTCCCGCATGCCTCGAAGCTTGTCCTAACGACGCCATACTCTTCGGAACCAAGCCAGAGATGCGCAATTACGCATACGCGCGGGCAAAAGAGACCGCCGGCTACATATACGGTGAGGAGGAGAATGGCGGGACCAGCACCTTCTATGTCTCCCCCGTCCCGTTCGAGTCGATAGACAGTGCGCTCAAGAAACAGAAACAGGCCCAAAAGAATCCGCAGGCTCCGGGATTTCCCACAATGCCCGTAGAAGCAGGCAACTACCTGAACACCCCAAACGGCATGGCGTGGGGCTTCGCAGTCGCTCCGGTCGCAGGCGTAGTGGCGGCAGGAGCAGTCGCATATCGCAGCTTCAAGGGAGAGGAGAGTGAGAAGTGATGGATAACGGAGTACCGAACACAGTGCCGGGGCCGGCTGTCGTCTCACCCCATCCAGAAGCGCAAGAAAACATAAGAACTCTGAAGAGGCATGGCTTCTCCACCCGGTTCGTGCACTGGGCTGTGGCGGTGAGTGCCATTATCCTGGTGCTTTCCGGCCTAGGCCAGCTGCCCCTCTTCCACCGTTACATGGTGGATGAGCTGCCCTACTTGGGGTGGACGTCCGACTTTAACGTTACCCTAGCCATACACTACTCCGCCGCCATGCTCCTGACCTTCGCCGCCATCTACCACGTCCTCGTGCACACCCTCCGCAGGGAGTTCACCATCGTTCCCCGCCGGGGCGATTTTAAGGAATCCTACCTCATCATCAAGGCCATGCTGGGATCGGGTGAGGAGCCGGACAGCCACAAGTATTTGGCTGAGCAACGACTGGCCTACGCCTTTATCGGAGCCAACCTGGCGCTTCTCTTGGCAACAGGCTATATAAAGGTACTCAAGAACCTGGCCGGTTCTGATCTACCGTACGAGATGTTGTGGACCAACACCCAACTACACAACCTGGCCACCGTCTTATTGATACTGGGCGTGGTGGGTCACCTGACGGCCTTCGCCTTCAAAGCCAATCGTCCTCTCCTCCCGTCCATATTCCACGGACAAGTAGACGCCGAATACGCACGGAACCGGCATTGTCTATGGTGTGAAGAGATTGAGGACCAGTGAGGTGGGAGGCCACCCCCAGTCCGGCGGCTTCTCAGCGCGGTGGCTTCCTTATGTATCATGTGCCCATGATGTCCCCCATGACGGGTGCACATCGTGACGGCCACGAAGGAGACGATCGGCTTGGGGCGCGACATCCACATTAAAGGAAACCTTCTCATCCCGGAGGATGAGATTACCTATGCTACCTCACGCAGCGGAGGACCGGGGGGCCAACACGCCGACAAAGCAGATACCAAGGTGACCCTGCGCTTCCCCGTAACAGAATCCACTACTTTGAGCACAGAGCAGAAGAGGCTGATCCTGGATAACCTCTCCAACCGCATCAACAAAGAAGGGGAGCTGCTTATCTCCTCTCAGAGGCACCGCTCCCAATCGGCCAACCGGGATACGGTCCGCAACCGCTTTGCAGACC
>Ga0209587_1000217_pt1 | contig 28688 bp, 28 predicted proteins | sample NGEPerD_2_FD_184512 | JGI IMG/M metagenome (GOLD analysis project Ga0209587, IMG submission 184512) | Arctic peat soil microbial communities from the Barrow Environmental Observatory site, Barrow, Alaska, USA - NGEE PermafrostL1-D... | ecosystem: Environmental > Terrestrial > Soil > Wetlands >...
GGCCAGGAAGGTCGTGCTGGTCGGCTTCGAGCCCGAGGACGAGTCGCCCATCGTCTTCTTGCGGCTGCGCAAGGCGTCACGGCATGCCACGCGGGTGTTCTCGTTGGCGCCTTTCGCCTCCCGCGGGCTGGAGAAGATGCACGGCACCCTGATCCGGGTGGCACCGGGCGACGAGCCGGCGGCCATCGAGGACCTAGGCCTCGGGGGGCAGGGTCGGCTCGGGTCGGCCCTCGACAGTGCCGACGTGATCCTCGTCGGCGAGCGGATGGCCATGGTGCCCGGTGCCCTGTCGGCGGTCGCCGCCCTGGCGAGTACGACGGGCGCGCGACTGGCGTGGGTCCCGCGCCGGGCCGGCGACCGGGGGGCCGTCGAGACCGGATGTCTCCCGAACCTGCTTCCCGGCGGGCGCCCCGTGTCGGACCCCGCAGCACGTGTCGACGCCGGTGCGGCGTGGGGGGTGGCCTCGCTGCCCGACCAGCCCGGCCGGGACGGCGACGCGATCATCCGTGCCGCAGTGGCGGGGGAGATCCGCGCCCTGGTCATCGGCGGGGTCGAGCTCGCCGACCTGCCGGACCCGGTGGCCGCGGTCACCGCGGTAGAGAGGGCGCAGTTCGTGGTCAACCTCGAGGTCCGGGCCAGTGAGGTCTCCCCGCTCGCCGATGTGGTGTTCCCGGTCGCTCCGGTGACCGAGAAGGCCGGCAGCTTCGTCGACTGGGAGGGCAGGGTCCGGGTCTTTGGCACCATTTTCGCGCATCCGGGTTCGCTGCCCGACCTCCGGGTGCTCGCCGGCATCGCCGAGGAGATGGGCGTGCACCTCGGCTTCCGCACCGTCGACCAGGCGCGTGCGCAGATGACCGAGTTCGGTCCCTGGGACGGGGAGCGACCCCCCGCACCCACGGTGTCCCCCATGACGTCCCCAATGACGTCCCCAATGACGTCCCCAATGACGTCCCCAATGACGTCCCCAGCAACATCCACAGGGACCGGTCCGACCGAGGGGGTGAGCGGGCACGTCCTGGCTACGTGGAAGCAACTCATCGACGACGGCCGGATGCTTGACGGCGAGGACTACCTGAAGGCAACCGCCCGCAAGCCTGTCGCACTCGTCTCGGTGGCTACCCTGTCAAGCCTCGGCCTGGCGGAGGGGGAACCGGTAGCGATCGTCAACGGCGACCGGCGGGTGACTCTCCCGGTGGCCTCGGGGGACCTGCCCGACGGCGTGGTGTGGGCGCCGGCGAACTCGGCGGGCGTGTCCCTGCTGCGTGACCTCGGCGCCGGCGCGGGTGCCGTCGTAGGACTTGAAGGAGGCCGCGGATGACCACCGGCCTGGTGACCCAGGCGACCTTGGCGGCCGAGGGCCTGTCCGCGTTCGGCAAGGACCCATGGTGGCTGGTCCTGATCAAGGCCCTGTTGATCTTCGTGCTGCTCGTGCTGCTGACGCTGTTCAACATCTGGTTCGAGCGTCGTGTCGTGGGTCGCATGCAGCACCGCCCCGGACCCAACGTGCATGGTCCGTTCGGACTGCTCCAGAGCCTTGCGGACGGCGTGAAGCTCGCGTTGAAGGAAGACATCATCCCGAAGGCGGCCGACAAGGTCGTCTACCTGCTCGCCCCGATCATGGCCGTGATCCCGGCCTTCCTGGCCTGGTCGGTGATCCCCCTCGGTCCCGAGGTCGATGTTCCGTTCACCGACATCACCACACCCTTGCAGCTGACCGACATGCCGGTCGCCGTCCTGTTCATCCTGGCGGTGTCGTCGGTAGGTGTCTACGGGATCGTGCTCGGCGGATGGTCGTCCGGGTCGACGTACTCCCTGCTCGGCGGGCTGCGCAGCTCGGCGCAGGTGATCTCCTACGAGGTCGCGATGGGCCTCTCGCTCGTCGCCGTCTTCCTCTACGCAGGGTCGATGTCGACCTCGGAGATAGTCGAAGCCCAGGGAGACCTCTGGTTCGGTCTGATCCTTGTCCCGTCCTTCGCGATCTTCGTGATCTCGATGGTCGGAGAGACGAACCGGGCGCCGTTCGACCTCGCCGAGGCAGAGGGTGAGCTCGTCGCGGGTTTCCACACCGAGTACAGCTCGTTGAAGTTCGCGCTGTTCTTCCTTGCCGAGTACATCAACATGGCAACCGTCTCGGCGCTCGCCACCACGTTGTTCCTCGGCGGCTGGCGCGCCCCGTGGCCGCTGTCGATCTGGGACGGCGCCAACCAGGACTACTGGCCGGTGCTGTGGTTCATGGCCAAGGTGATCGGCTTCATCTTCTTCTTCATCTGGCTGCGCGGATCGCTTCCGCGGCTGCGCTACGACCAGTTCATGAAGCTCGGCTGGAAGGTGCTGCTGCCGATCTCGCTGGCGTGGATCGTGGCCGTGTCGGTGATCCGCTCGATCAGTCTCGAGGGCGGGCTCAACCGGACCTACCTGCTGGTGGCCATCGGGGTCGTCGCGGTGATGTTCCTGGTGTTGTTCTTCTTCGGCAGCGACGAGGAGGACGACGAGCCGGACGCAGGCGTCGGCGTCGAGGGCGACGACTTCGACGCTTTCGCCGGGGGATACCCGGTCCCGCCGATGCCCGGCCGGTCGATCGGCGAGCGAGCGGAGGAGCGTTAGGAAATGGCAACCATCAAGGAACAGTTCTGGGATCCCGTCGCGGGTTTCGGTGTCACCTTCCGGACCATGTTCAAGAAGACCGTCACCTATCAGTACCCGTTCGAGAAGCGGCCCACCGCCCCACGCTTCCACGGACGGCACCAGCTCAACCGCTGGCCCGACGGCCTGGAGAAGTGCATCGGCTGCGAGCTGTGTGCCTGGGCGTGCCCCGCAGACGCGATCTACGTCGAAGGCGCCTCCAACACCCCCGACGGGCGGTTCGCCCCCGGAGAGCGGTACGGACGCGTCTACCAGATCAACTATCTGCGGTGCATCCTCTGTGGACTCTGCATCGAGGCCTGTCCGACGCGCGCGCTGACGATGACCAACGAGTACGAGCTGGCCGACAACAACCGGGCCGACCTGATCTATGAGAAGCAGGACCTGTTGGCGCCGTTGCTGCCGGGCATGGAGAAGCCTCCGCACGCGATGTACCTCGGGGAGGACGAGACCGACTACTACCGCGGCTCGTTCAAGGCGCAGCCTTCCGGCGGCGGGGCGTCTGAGAACGGGGAGAAGCGGTGATCGGTTTCTGGATCCTGGCGCCGGTGATGGTGGCCGCCGCGATCGGCATCCTCTTCGCTCGCAAGGCCGTGCACGCGGCGCTGCTGCTTGCCGTGGTGATGATCGCTCTGGCGGTGATGTACGCCCTCCAGGACGCACCGTTCCTGTTCGCTGTCCAGATCGTCGTCTACACCGGCGCGATCTTGATGCTCTTCCTGTTCGTGCTGATGCTCGTCGGTGTCGACGCCTCGGACTCTGTCGTGGAGACGATCAAGGGGCAGCGGCTGATGGCCACTATCGTCGGCCTGTTGTTCGGGCTGGTCCTGGTGGTCGGCGTCGCACAGGTCTCGTTGGGTGCGGTGACCGGCCTGGACGAGGCCAACGCCGAGGGGAACGTGCCCGCGCTGGCCTCGCTGCTTTTCTCGCGCTACGTCTTCGCATTCGAAGCGACCAGCGCCCTTTTGATCACCGCCGCGATCGGCGCCATGGTGCTCGCCCATCGGGAGCGCCTGACACCCAAGATCGGCCAGTCCGAGCGGGCCGCGCAACGGATGCGGGACTACACCGAGCACGGCAAGCCGCTGACGCCGCTCCCGACGCCCGGTGTCTTCGCGCGTCACAACGCGGTGGACACCCCTGCCCTGCTTCCCGACGGGACGGCCGCCCCCACCTCGGTCTCGCGCGTGCTGTCCGCCCGCGGAACGGTCCGCTCGGCCCCAGCCCTCGCCGACGACATCGAGGAGTTCATCACCTCACTCGGACATGGGGAGGACACCTCTCGCGCAGAAGACTCCGCCGAAGGGGGATCGGGACCCCTCGGCCCGATCGCGGGGGATCCCAGCCAGCAAGGTGACAGCCAGCAGGGTGACAGCCAGCAGGGTGACAGCCAGCAGGGTGACAGCCGGTGAGCGCCACGCCTTTCATCGTCCTGTCGGCGATCCTGTTCACGATCGGCTGCGTGGGGGTGCTCACCCGGCGCAACGCCATCGTCGTGTTCATGTGCATCGAGCTGATGCTGAACGCGTCCAACCTGGCGTTGGTCACCTTCGCCCGAGCCCACGGAAACCTCGAGGGACAGGTCGCGGCATTCTTCGTCATGGTCGTTGCGGCGGCAGAGGTCGTCGTCGGGCTTGCGATCATCATGACCATCTTCCGCACGCGTCGCTCGGCCTCGGTCGACGACGCGAGCCTGCTGAAGTACTAGGAGGGGAAGGTCGTGAACGTCCTGGCATCGCCCTGGCTGGCCGAGCAGTCCGCCGTGCCCGTCGTCGAGCCGGTGCCGGCTGACGGCGCGTTCTCGCTGTTGTGGCTGATCATTGCCCTGCCCGCTCTCGGTGCCGCACTGCTGCTCCTGGGCGGCCGGCGTACTGACGCCTGGGGCCATCTGGTCGGCTGCGCCACTGTGCTCGCCTCGTTCGTGATCGGCGTGATCACGTTCGTCGCGCTGCTCGGACGCGCGGAGGACGACCGGTCCGTCGAACAGCACCTCTACACCTGGGTCGAGGCCGGCAGCTTCCGGGTCGACGCGGGGATCCTCTACGACCCGCTTGCGGCGTTGTTCGTCCTGTTGATCACCGGTGTCGGCGGACTGATCCACGTGTACTCCGTGGGCTACATGGACCATGACGTGCGACGCCGCCGGTTCTTCGGCTACCTGAACCTGTTCGTCGCCGCGATGCTGGTGTTGGTGCTGGCCGACAACTACCTGGCCGTGTTCCTCGGCTGGGAGGGAGTGGGCCTCGCGTCGTACCTCCTGATCGGCTTCTGGCAGCACAAGCCCTCAGCCGCGGTCGCGGCGAAGAAGGCGTTCGTGGTGAACCGCGTCGGCGACATCGGGATGGCGCTGGGGATCATGCTGCTGTTCGTCACGTTCGGCAGCACGTCTTTCAGCGACGTGTCGGAGTTCGCCGCCGACGCGTCCGACGGCGCACTCACCGCCCTCGGACTGCTCTTTCTGCTGGCGGCCTGCGGGAAGTCCGCACAGGTTCCGTTGCAGTCGTGGCTGCTCGACGCGATGGAGGGCCCCACCCCGGTGTCGGCGCTGATCCACGCAGCCACGATGGTGACCGCAGGGGTCTACCTGGTCACCCGCTCGAACTTCATCTACGAGAACGCGCCGGTCGCACAGACCGCTGTGGTCATCGTCGGCGCGGTCACGCTGCTGTGGGGCGCTGTCATCGGCTGCGCCAAGGACGACATCAAGAAGGTCCTGGCCGGGTCGACGATGAGCCAGATCGGCTACATGATGCTAGCCGCGGGCCTCGGTGTCGCCGGCTACGCGTTCGCGATCTTCCACCTGCTGATGCACGGGTTCTTCAAGGCCAACATGTTCCTGGGCGCCGGCTCGGTGATGCACGCGATGGGTGACGACGTGGAGATGCGCCACTACGGCGCACTGCGGAAGCTGCTGCCGGTCACCTTCCTGACGTTCGCGGTGGGTTACCTGGCGATCATCGGGTTCCCCGGTTTCTCCGGGTTCTGGTCCAAGGACAAGATCATCGAGGTCGCGTTCGCGGACAACCTGATCGTCGGACTGGCCACCCTGCTGGGCACCGGAATCACCGCTTTCTACATGACGCGGCTGATGCTGATGACGTTCTTCACCTCCAAGCGCTGGGAGGCGGGCGCGGACCCGCAGGAGTCGCCGAAGGTGATGACCGTGCCGCTGATCGTGCTGGCGGCCCTGTCCATGGTCGGTGGCCTCCTGCTGTTCGGCGACTGGATCGTGGACTGGCTCGCGCCGGTCGTCGGGGTCGAGGAGCACCATGACGGGCCGGTGTCGGCGCTCGTGATGACACTGATCATCGTCGCGGTCGTGGCTGCCGGCGTCGGGCTGGCATGGGTCCTCGTCGGCAGGCGCGAAGTCCCGCGTGAGACGCCTGGGTCCGTCTCGGTCTTCACTCGGGCTGCCCGCGCGGACCTGTACGGCGACGCGATCAACGAGGGCCTGTTCATGCGCCCCGGCGACCGGTTCGTCGGCGGGCTGGACACCTTCGACCGGTCCGGCCTCGACGGGGCCGTGAACGGGACAGCCGCGACGTTCGGCGGCATGTCGGGCCGGATGCGCCGCTTGCAGAACGGTTTCGTGCGCTCCTACGCCCTGTCCCTGTTCGGCGGCGCGCTGCTGGTACTGCTCGCGTTGCTGGTGGTGAACCTGACATGAGCTTTCCATGGTTGACCGTTCTGATGGCTGTGCCGCTGCTCGGTGCTGTGGTGGTGACGTTCCTCCCCAAGCGCGGGACGGGCGCATTGACCAAGCAGGTCGCCCTCGGCACCTCCCTGGTCGCCCTGGCCCTCGCCGCGGTCGTAGGCGTTCTCTACGACGTGGGTGGCGACAGGTTCCAGTTCAGCGAGGAGCACGAGTGGATCGAGGCGTTCGGCGCCCACTACGCGCTCGGTGTGGACGGGATCGGGCTGACCCTGGTGCTGCTCACGGCGATCCTGACGCCGGTCGTCATCCTGGCCTCCTGGAACGACGCGGACCCTTCACCGGGCTCAGGACCAGCCCCGGCTCGGTGGAGCGTGAACTCGTTCTTCGCCTGGATGCTGGCGCTGGAGGGTCTGGCGATCGGCGTCTTCGCTGCCACCGACGTCTTCTTGTTCTACGTCTTGTTCGAGGCGACGCTGATCCCGGTCTACTTCCTGATCGGTGGCTTCGGCGGCCCCCGCCGGTCCTACGCGGCCGTGAAGTTCCTGATCTACTCCCTGTTCGGCGGGCTGCTCATGCTCGGTTCCGTGGTAGGGCTCTACGTGGTCTCCGCAGACTCCGAGACCGGCCCGACCTACCTGCTCTCGGAGCTCAGCGCGATCCCGATGGACGAGAGCGTCGGCCGCTGGCTGTTCCTCGGCTTCTTCATCGCCTTTGCGGTCAAGGCCCCGATGTTCCCCGTGCACACATGGCTGCCGGACGCGGCGCAGCAAGGAACTCCGGGCACGTCCGTGTTGCTGGTGAGCATCCTGGACAAGATCGGCACGTTCGGCATGATCCGGTTCTGCCTGGGTCTGTTCCCGGAGGCGTCACAGTGGGCCACGCCCGTCGTACTCGTGCTGGCCGTCGTGTCGGTGCTGTACGGCGCGCTGCTGGCCATCGGTCAGGACAACATCCCGCGCCTGATCGCCTACACGTCCATCTCCCACTTCGGTTTCATCGTGCTCGGCATCTTCGTGATGAACAGCTACGGGCAGACCGGCTCCACGCTCTACATGTTCAACCACGGGCTGTCGACCGCCGCGCTGTTCCTGGTGACCGGCTTCCTCATCCGACGCCGCGGGTCGCAGCTGATCAGTGACTTCGGCGGAGTGGAGAAGGTGGCTCCGGTCCTGGCAGGCATCTTCCTGGTCGCCGGCCTCTCCTCGCTGTCGCTGCCAGGTCTCTCGCCGTTCGTCTCGGAGTTCCTGGTGCTGGTCGGGGCGTTCGCCTACAACTGGTGGTTCGCGGTCTTCGCCACGCTCGGCATCGTGCTGGCAGCCATCTACATCCTGTTGATGTACCAACGCACGATGACGGGTCCACCCCGGCCGGAGACCGCGCTGATGGGCGACCTCAACTTGCGAGAGGTCTCCGCGCTCGCCCCACTGCTCGTCCTGATCGTGCTGCTCGGCTTCTACCCGAGGCCGCTTACGGCGATCATCAACCCCGCGGTCGGGGCCACGTTGGAACAGGTCGGGGTCTCTGATCCCAGACCGGAAGCTGTGGAGGTCGACCCGTGATATCCGCTGCCGAGTTTCAGGCGCCGAGCTTCGAGTACAGCCTGCTCTCGCCTCTGTTGATCATGTTCGGGGTCGCGGTTGCCGGGGTGCTCGTCGAGGCGTTCCTCCCACGGCCGCTGCGCTACCTCGCCCAGGTCCTGCTCTCGGTTCTGGGCGTCATCGGCGCGCTGGTCGCAACGGTGATCGTCGGGCTGAACCTGGAGCCGCTGGCCGGTGGGTCGGCGCAGGGCTCGGTGACCGCCGAGGGGGCCATCGCGGTCGACGGACCCTCCATCTTCATCTGGGGCACGGTGCTGGTGTTCTCGCTGATCAGCGTCCTGCTGTTCGCCGAGCGCCACCTCGAGCGCGGCGTACTCTCCTTCGCCGGTCAGGCCGCCGCGCTCCCGGGCACCGAGGCCGAGCGTGAGGCGTCCACCCGGGGGCTCGAGCACACCGAGGTCTTCCCGCTGATGATGTTCGCCGTCGCCGGAATGATGCTGTTCCCGGCGTCGAACGACCTGCTCACGATGTTCGTGGCGCTCGAAGTGCTTTCGCTGCCGCTCTACCTGTTGTGCGGACTCGCGCGTCGGCGTCGCCTGCTCAGCCAGGAAGCCGCGTTGAAGTACTTCATGCTCGGCGCGTTCAGCTCCGGTTTCTTCATCTACGGCGTCGCCTTGGTCTACGGGTACGCCGGGTCGATGAACTTCGCCGATATCAGCGAGGCCGTCTCCGGACGCGCCAGTGGTGAAGCCCTGCTCCTCGGGGGGATCGCGATGATGGCGGTGGGCATGCTGTTCAAGGTCAATGCCGTCCCCTTCCACGCCTGGACTCCCGACGTCTACCAGGGTGCACCCACCGCGGTGACCGCCTTCATGTCCGCGTGCACGAAGGTCGCCGCTTTCGGTGCTTTGCTGCGGTTGTTCTACGTGGCGTTCGGCGGCGCCCGCTGGGACTGGGCGCCGATGATCTGGATCATCGCGATTCTCACGATGGTGGTCGGGTCGGTGCTCGCCCTCACCCAGACCGATATCAAGCGAATGCTCGCCTACTCGTCCATAGCGCATGCCGGCTTCATCCTCACCGGTTTCGTGGGGGCGCAACGGGCCACCGAATCCGAGCTGGGTTCGCTCCAGGCGGTGTTGTTCTACCTCGTCACCTACGGTTTCACGACCATCGGTGCGTTCGCGGTGGTGACCGTCGTACGCGATGCCGGCGGTGAGGCCACCCACCTGTCCCGGTGGTCCGGCCTGGGCAAGGAGTCACCGATCGTGGCCGCGGTCTTCGCGGTGTTCCTGCTGGGTATGGCCGGGATCCCGTTGACCAGCGGCTTCACGGGCAAGTGGGTGGTGTTCACCTCGGCGTTGTCCGGTGGGGCCTGGCCGCTGGTCCTCGTCGCGGTGCTGATGAGTGCGGTGGCCGCGTTCTTCTACATCCGGGTGATCGTGCTGATGTACTTCTCCGAGCCCGTGGGTGAGGGGCCCACGGTGGCGATGCCGAGTGTGCTGACGACTATGGTGATCGCTGTGGGCTTTGCGGCAACCGTGGCCCTGGGCGTCCTTCCCGGTCCCGTCCTCGACCTGGCCGCGGCCGCCGGGGAGTTCATCCGCTAGGTCCCGCCTGTCGTGGAAAGAACGAAGGAGCAAGTCAGCGGTGTCGTCACCTTCTGCCTCGTCGTTGGCTTTGCCCATCCTCGACGCCGATCTCGAGTCGCGGCTGCGTGCGCGGATGGAGGAGGTCGAGGCCGAGCTCGAGTCGGCCATCGTGAGTGAGGCGGCCTTCGTCACCGACGCCGCGCGTCACCTGCTGCACGCCGGCGGAAAGCGCTTCCGGCCGCTCCTCGTGCTGCTGACTGCCGAGGCCGGTGATCCCGACGCTGACGGCGTGCTCACCGCCGCGTGCGTGGTCGAGCTGACCCATCTGGCCTCGCTGTACCACGACGACGTGATGGACGAGGCAGTGCTGAGGCGGGGAGCCGAGTCCGCGAACGCCCGCTGGGACAACCTGGTCGCGATCCTCACCGGTGACTTCTTGTTCTCCAAGTCCTCGGAGCTGACCGCAGAGCTCGGCGCTGACGCCGTTCGCGTGCAGGCTCGGACCTTCACCAGGCTCGTCGAGGGGCAGATCCTCGAGACGCTCGGTCCGGGGGAGGAAGAGGACCCCCTCGAGCACTACCTGCGGGTGGTCGCCGGCAAGACCGGTGCGTTGATCGCCACCTCGGCACGGTACGGAGCCAGGTTCGGTGGGGCGTCGCTCGAGGTCGAGGAGGCGTTGACGGCATACGGCGAGAAGATCGGCGCGGCGTTCCAGCTCTCCGACGACATCCTCGACATCGCCAGTGACTCCGGGGAGTCGGGGAAGACACCGGGGACCGACCTGCGCGAAGGCGTTCCCACGCTTCCTGTGCTGATCGCCGCGAGGTCCACGAACCCGGCGGATGCTCGGCTCCTCGAGCTGCTCGGAGCTGACCTGTCGGAGGACGGGCTGCACGCAGAGGCTCTCGGCTTGCTACGGACGCATCCGGCGATGGACGACGCCCGTGCCTACGTGCTGGCGCGGGCGACCGAGGCGCGTGCTCTCCTCGAGGTGCTGCCCGAAGGACCGGTCCGCGACGCGCTGGACGCGTTCGCCGAGGTCGTGGCCACCCGCACCAGCTGAGTACATCCCCGCAGCAATTAGAGCAAAGCAAAGTAAAACGGACAAATAGGACTTAACCCATGAAACATGGACCCAGCCACTCACACACTTACCCGCCGTCGAACACTTCGAATCCTCGGGGGGGCGATCGGGGGCACCGCCTTGATCGGGGCTTCCCCCGGGTTCGCCTTCCCGGCGTCGGCCAAGACCCCGGCGTTGACCCTGGCGTTAGACAAGCTCTCTTACCTAGAGGGCGAGCTGATGACGCTGCGCGTCACCGAGAACCTGGTGCACCGTCGGATCCGTGTCACCGACAGCACGGGCACAAAGTGGACAGAGGTGAGGCACAACGGCAGGACCGTCGTCTACACCGCTGTCCCCGGCGCCAGTGGCGCCGGGGTGAACACGGTGAACGTCAGGCTCAAGCGCACCACCGACGGGTCAAAGGTGCACGCGGTCGCGACGTACTTCCTGGTCGGCGATCAGGAGTGGATGCCCCGCTTCGCCGGGGACCGCAGGGACCGGGTGATGGTCGGGATGGCGGTCACCGACAAGCACAACAGCAACCTTCGGTGGGACCACGCCATGGGCCTGATGCCGACCGCCGGGCAGTACGTGTCGGTGCGCAGGTGCTTCGTCCCGAACTGGATCAGCAAGGCCACCATCGACAAGTGGGCGGACTGGGCCGAGTCCCAGGGTGTCTACCCGGTGATCAGCTTCAAGGTCCCCGGCAACGACTGGGCCGGAGTGGCGGCAGGCGCGTACGACCTCGACCTGCTCTGCGCCATCTTGGAGGCCCGGGGCGTGGCTGGCCGTGCTCCGGTGTGTGTCGCGGTCCACCACGAGCCGTCCGGCGACGGCGACCTGGCGGTCTGGGCACGGATGCAGGAGTACCTCAGCAACCGGTTCGCGCCGTGTAGCGACGTGTTCTGCTTCTCCAGCATCAGCAACGGCTACGACTGGGGACCGCACCGTGGCGGCAAGGGAGAGGTCGCCAAGATGTACCCCAGGAGCCTGATCGACACGCTGAACCGCAACCGGCACATCCTGGCTTGCGACACCTACGACTCCGGCGACTCGACCAAGCTCGACTACATGCAGTACGACCGGACGTCCCTCAAGATCGCCGGTTTCGTGGAATGGGCCCGCGCGCAAGGTGTCCAGCGGGTCGGCCTGGGTGAGTTCGGCTGCCATGACGATGTCGACATCGACAGGTGCTGGGAACTCATCGACACCAACCGCGACCTGTTCGCCTACGCCTGCCACTTCAACTCAGGGCAGAACTCCCGCGCCGACTGGCGGATGATCCCACAGGGCTACGCCTCCGACCCGGCGGTCACGTCCTACGTCGACATGGGGGGCTCCGCGGCATCGGCGAAGAGACTTGTGGCCGGCCAGAGAATGTTCACCGCCTCCGCCGCCGCTCGCAACTAGAGCGCGCTCGCCTGGACGGCGAGTCTCAGCTGACGACGGCGGTGGTTGACCGACTCGAAGGTGAAGATCGCCAGCGCGATCCACACCAGGACGTACCCTGCCAGACGTATCGCGGGCATGGCTTCGTCGAAGATGAAGACGCCCAGGACGAACTGGATGCTGGGGGCGAGGTACTGCAGCAGGCCCAGCGTGGTCATCGAGACCCGGGTGGCGGCCGCTCCGAAACAGATCAGCGGGATCGCGGTGACGATACCGGTGCTGACCAGCAGCCACGCGTGCCCGGAGCCCGCGGCGCCGAACGACGACTGGCCCTGGCTCCCCAGCGCGATGATGTACCCGAGCGCGATCGGGGCGATCAGCATGGTCTCGAACGCGAGGCCCTCCACCGCGCCCGCGTTCGCCTTCTTCTTCGCCAGGCCATAGCTGCCGAACGAGAACGCCAGCACCAGTGCCACCCACGGCGGTCGGCCGAGCTCAACGGTGAGCCCGACCACCGCGGCGCCGGCGATTGCCATCGCCACCCACTGCCACGCCCGCAGCTGCTCTCCGAGAATGAACACGCCCATCAGCACCGTCACCAGCGGGTTGATGAAGTAGCCAAGGGACACCTCGACGACAAAGCCGTTGTTCACCCCCCAGATGAAGCCGGCCCAGTTGATCGAGATCACCACCGCGCCGAGACCAAGAATGCTCCGCGTGCGCGGGTTGGCCAGGATCGCCCCGAACTGTGCGCGGCGACGGAGGATGAACACCAGCGCCACCATCACGGCCAACGACCAGAACACCCGGTGGGCCAGGATCTCGACCGCCCCGGCCGGTGCCAGGAGCGTCCAGTAGAGCGGGAAGACACCCCACATGGTGTACGCCGCGGCTCCGAGGAGGAAGCCTCGCCGAGTGTCTACCACGGTTGCAGGCTAACGGAAGCGTAAGGATCAAACAAACCGTTTGCTGCTGACATGAGGGGCTGTCAGACGACCGTCCAGGTGTCCCCGCTGTTCAGCAGACCGGTCAGTGCGTCCGAGGTCTCGTCAGCGCCCGCCTCGGCCGTGTTGATCTGCTCACGCGCAAGGTCGTCGTAGGTCGGGTGCTCGACCTGCCGGAAGATCCCGATCGGCGCCTGGTTGAGATAGCCGGCGTCGGTGAGCCGGGAGAGTGCGAACGCGGTGGTGGAGTCGGCGGCGTGCGCGTCGTGGACGAGCAGGGCGTCCTCGCCCACGTCGGCCACGTCGGCGACCTTGACCGATCCGGTGACTTGGTCCCGGACGATGCCCTTGGCGCCGTCGGCGCCGAACCGGATCGGCTCATCGTGCACGAGCGGGATGATCGCGGTCTGCTTGGTCTCGGGATCCTTGATCGCGTCGAAGGCTCCGTCGTTGAAGATCGGGCAGTTCTGGAAGATCTCCACCAGCGCCGTGCCGCGGTGGGCGGCCGCGGCCGAGAGAACCGAGGTGAGGTGCTTGCGGTCCGAGTCGATGGTGCGCGCCACGAACGTTCCCTCGGCGCCGAGAGCCAGCGAGACCGGGTTGAACGGGTTGTCCAAGGACCCCATCGGGGTGGACTTAGTGACCTTGCCCAGCTCCGAGGTGGGGGAGTACTGGCCCTTGGTCAGGCCGTAGATCCGATTGTTGAACAGCAGGATGGTCATGTTCACGTTGCGCCTCAGCGCGTGGATCAGGTGGTTGCCACCGATCGAGAGCGCGTCGCCGTCGCCGGTGACGACCCACACGGACAGGTCGCTGCGCGAGGTGGCGAGACCGGTCGCGATCGCCGGTGCGCGGCCGTGGATCGAATGCATGCCGTACGTGTCGAGGTAGTAGGGAAACCGCGAAGAGCAGCCGATCCCCGAGACGAACACGATGTTCTCTCGCCTCAGGCCCAGGTCGGGAAGGAAGCCCTGGACCGCGGCGAGCACGGCGTAGTCACCGCAGCCGGGGCACCAGCGGACCTCCTGGTCGCTGGTGAACTCCTTGCGGTTCTGCGGAGCTTCTGCGACCGGAACGCTGGCCAGTCCGCTGGAGAGTCCGGGGAACGGCAGCTCCGTATGGGTCATCTCACTGCCTCCTTGTGCGCATCGACTGTGTCTGCGTTCAGCGGGGCGTCGTCGGCGGCGTGGGCGGTTGCCTCCACCAGGTCGGTGATCGCGTCGGCTAGTTCGGCTGCGCGCAACGGCAGGCCACGCACGTGGTTGTAGCCCACGACATCGACGAGGTACTTCGCGCGGAGCAGCATCGAGAGCTGCCCGAGGTTCATCTCCGGCACCATCACCGCGTCGTACCGCTTGAGCACCTCGCCGAGGTCCTTGGGGAACGGGTTGAGGTGGCGCAGATGTGCCTGAGCGACGAAGACTCCGGTCTTGCGGACCTGACGCACCGCGGCGCCGATCGGGCCGTACGTCGACCCCCACCCCAGCACGAGCACGCGGGCCCCTTGACTGTCATGGGCGGTGGGATCGTCGACGTAGGTCGGCGGGATCGACTCGGCGATCCGCTCCACCTTGGCCTGACGGGTGCGCACCATGAAATCGTGGTTGGCCGGCTCGTAGGAGATGTTGCCGCTTCCGTCCACCTTCTCCAGCCCACCGACACGGTGCTCGAGCCCCGCGGTCCCCGGGACCGCCCAGGGGCGGGCGAGGGTCGCCTCGTCTCGCAGGTAGGGCCAGAACTCGTCGCCCTTCTTTCCGGTGTGGTTCGGCTCGGTGGCGAACGCGGGGTCGATCGGCGGCAGGTCGGCCACGTCCGGGATCCGCCACGGCTCCGAGCCGTTGGCAAGGTTCCCGTCGGAGAGCAGCACCACCGGCGTCCGGTAGGTGATCGCGATGCGTACCGCCTCCACTGCCGCGTCGAAGCAGTCCGTAGGTGACTGGGGGGCGATGACGGGGACTGGCGACTCGCCGTTGCGCCCGAACATCGCTTGGAGAAGGTCGGCCTGCTCGGTCTTGGTGGGCAGTCCCGTGGACGGCCCACCGCGCTGCACGTCGATCACCAGCAGCGGCAGCTCCATCATCACGCCGAGGCCGATGGTCTCCGACTTCAACGCCAGGCCGGGACCCGAGGTCGTGGTGACTCCGAGCGCACCTCCGAACGCAGCCCCGAGCGCGGCGCCGACACCGGCGATTTCGTCCTCGGCCTGGAACGTGGTGACACCGAAACGCTTGTGCTTGCTCAGCTCGTGAAGGATGTCGGAGGCGGGGGTGATCGGGTAGGAACCCAGGAACAACGGCAGCCCGGACTGCGTCGACCCGGCGATCAGGCCGTAGGAGAGTGCAAGGTTGCCGGTGATGTTGCGGTAGGTGCCGGGGTTCATCGGCGCCGGCTTGATTTCGTACTGCACGACGAACGCCTCGGTGGTCTCGCCGAAGAACCAGCCGGCCTTGAACGCGGTGACGTTGGCGTCCCGGATGTCGGCAACCCTCGCGAACCGCTTCTCCAGGAAGTCGATCGTCGGCTCGGTGGGCCGACCGTACATCCATGACAACAGACCGAGCGCGAACATGTTCTTCGCCCGGCTCGCGTCCTTGCGGGACAGACCGAACTCCTTGACCGCCTCTACCGTCATCCCGGTCAGGTCGAAGTCGTGCACGAAGTACTCGTCGAGAGCGTCGGTGTCGAGTGGGTTCTCCGGGTACCCCGCCCGCTTCAGGTTTCGGCTGGTGAAGTCGTGGCTGTCGACGATGATCGATGCGCCCTTCTTGATGTCACCGAGGTTCGCTCTCAGGGCTGCCGGGTTCATCGCGACTAGCACGTCAGGGGAGTCTCCCGGGGTGAGGATGTCGTGGTCGGCGAAGTGCACCTGGAAGGACGACACGCCAGGGAGGGTCCCGGCTGGTGCGCGGATCTCGGCGGGGAAGTTGGGTAACGTCGACAGGTCGTTGCCGAAGCTTGCGGTCTCCTGGGTGAACCGGTCACCGGTGAGCTGCATGCCGTCGCCGGAGTCGCCGGCGAAACGAATGATGACGCGGTCGAGCTGCTTGACCTGTTTGGTCACGCTTGTCGCCTTCTTTCCTTGGGCACTGCCGTGCGTGGGGCGGGCCCATGTATAGACCTGAGGTGTGCCTCCCCTTCATGCTACGACCGCGCTCAACGAAAACCGCGCCAAGTCCAGATCACGGTCGCGCCTCCTTGGGGAGCTCGAGATCCTCGGGAAGGCAACACCCATGGGCGTCGCGGACCTCGATCGCGCACAGGTAGTCGTCCAGGTCAGGTCGGTGACGCAGGAACTTCTGTAATGGCCGGAACCGCCGATCGAAGTCATTTGGTCCTGGAGACGGTCCCCACAATCTGGTCGACCGGGACGTCCTGAGTGCCAAGGTCGGACCAGCGCCCGTCGCCGAGTGCGTCGAGACTCAGCGTGAGCGGCATCACCGCGGACAGGTCCCTGTCCGGGCTTCGAGCCGCACTCCGGCCGCGTCTGCGCTCGTGCGTGAAGCCGCCCATCTCACCAGTGTGCCAGGAAGTGGGCGACTGATCGTGGGCGATCAGGACCAGTGCACGACAACTTTGTCGCCGACACCCACCTGGTCGAACAACGACTGGATCGCGGCATAGTCGCGCACGTTCACACAACCGTGCGATGCGCCGCTGTAGCCGGTGGCGGCGAAGTCGGGGGAGTAGTGCACCGCCTGTCCCCCGCTGAAGAACATCGCGTAGGGCATCGGGGTGTCGTAGAGCGAGGAGACGTGGTCGATCGACTTGTAGGAGACGTAGAACTCGCCCTCATCGGTGGGCAGCTCGTCGGATCCGAAGCGTACCTCCACGGTCGTTTGCACCGACCCGTCGATCACCCACTGGAGGCTGTTGCTCGACTTGTCGATGCACAGCGCACGTCCGGTCAGGCAGCGTGGGTCGAGTGCTGACCCGGAGGCCACCGGCACGGGTGTGGGTTCCCGGTTGAGCAGCTCGTCCTCGGTCGGCTCGGTGGTCATCTCCAGAAGGCGGTCCAGGGTGCGCGGGTCGACCTCGCCGGTGGACGGGATCTCGCGCTTGACCTGGAAGCCCGAGACCGCAGCGGTCGTGGTCTCGCCGTAGTAGTCGGTCACGTCGGGAGTGAACCAGGCGATCTGTTTCAGCCGGGCCTGAAGCTCGCGAACCTCCGCGCTCGAGTCTCCAGGTCCCATGATCCTCGGACCCGGAGTCAGCCGGTTGTGCATCTCGTCGTCGGTGGGCTTGCGCGACATGGCCACGACGCGCTTCCAGGTGCGGCGCTCGACGGTCCCGGTCTTCTCGAACCCACGCTTGCCCTGGAAACCGAGCACCGCCTGCGCGGTCACCCGGTCGTAGGTGCCGGTGATGTCCGGTGCGTACCATTCCAGCTGCTTCAGCCGCGACTGCAGCTCGCGGACCCCGACGCCTCTGTCCCCGCGGTCGAAGAGCGGCTTCGGCTCCGGCTTGGCCTTCAGCGTCGGCGAACTGACCACCTCCTGGGAGTCGTCGGACCGAGCATCGTCCTGGGCCTGGTTCTGGGCACCTGAGGTGGTAGCGGTGACATCGGCGAGCTGGAGCACGCCGTACGCCGCACTCACTGCCACAATCACGGCCAGCAGCGATGCGGTGATCGCCGAGCCGATCCTTGTTCCCCGCCCCATTCGTCCTCCACCCGAGTCGACCCCAGCACGGTACCGGCTCATCGGCCGACAAGCGAAACGGCGAGCCGCGGGGTGCGCAGCCGTCCCTGCGCGAGGCCCGTCGGAGCCCTAGACTCTGCCGGGTGGCGGACTACTACTCGGCCTACTTGCCGCTCCTGACGATTCTGGTGATCGGCGTCCTCCTGGTGATCGCCATGTTCACCGGCAACCGGCTGCTGCGCCCCACCCACGCGACACCGCAGAAGCTGCTCACCTACGAGTGCGGCGTCGATCCAGTCGGTGAGGGGTGGGCGCAGAGCCACGTCCGCTACTACGTCTACGCGTATCTCTACGTGATCTTCGCCGTGGACGCGGTCTTCCTCTTCCCGTGGGCGACGGTGTTCGCTGGGCTCGGCTGGGTCTCGGTCGGCGAGATGGGTGTATTCATCGGGTTCATCGCGGTCGGCCTGGTCTATGCCTGGCGCAAGGGGGTGCTGACGTGGACGTAGAGCTCGGTATGCCGTCGATCGGCGGGCTGGCGAAGGTGGCGCCGAAGCCGGCGCGCTACCTGTTGAACTGGGGCCGGAAATACTCCTTGTGGGTGTTCAACTTCGGGCTGGCCTGCTGCGCGATCGAGTTCATCGCCACTTCGATGGCACGCCACGACTTCATCCGGCTCGGTGTGATCCCCTTCGCACCCGGTCCCCGCCAGGCCGACCTGATGGTCGTGTCCGGGACGGTGACCGACAAGATGGCGCCGGCCATCAAACGGCTCTACGAGCAGATGCCCGAGCCGAAGTACGTCATCTCGTTCGGCTCCTGCGCGAACTCGGGCGGCCCCTACTGGGACTCGTACTGCGTGACCAAGGGTGTGGACCAGATCATCCCCGTCGACGTCTACGTTCCGGGCTGTCCCCCGCGACCGGAGGCGCTCCTGCAGGGGATCTTGAAGCTTCAGGAGAAGATCGACGGCGAGAACCTGGTCGAGCGGTACCGCACCAACGACGCGGCCTCGCTGACCCGTGGCATCGTCGCGCCACCTCCCGGAGCGATCACATGAGGCGGCGGTCGGCAACTCTGTGGCCCGGACGAGTCCGCGCCGCGTTCGCGGAGACGTTCGGTGAGAACGCGAGCGTGGACGACGGGTTCGGCCCGATCACCGTCGACGTGCCGGCCGACGACTGGGAGGAGGCGCTCGAGGTCGCCCGCGACGGGCTCGACTGCACGTTCTTCGACTGGTTGTCGGCCGTCGACGAGCTGGACGAGGGGTTTCGCCTCGTGTGTCATCTCGCCGACCACCGGATCGGCAGCGTCGACCACCTCGTGGTCCGCACCCTGGTGCCCCGCGACGCAGCCACGGTTCCTTCGGTCGCGCATCTTTTCGCGGGTGCCCGGTGGCACGAGCGCGAGACCCACGAGATGTTCGGCGTCGCCTTCACCGTCGACGGTGTGCCGCTGCAGCTCGAGCCGTTGTTGCTGCCCGAGAACTTCGAGGGGCATCCGCTGCGCAAGGACTTCATCCTCGCCTCGCGGGTCGCCAAGCCGTTCCCGGGCGCGAAGGAGCCGGGCGAGTCGGACAACCCGGCACTTGGGGCCGCCCCGTCGCGCCGTCGTACCCGCCCTCCCGGGGTCCCCGAGCCGGAGCAGTGGGGGCCGCGCGATGCCTGAGCTGGTCGAGGTCGTGCTGCGACTCCTGGTGGTGCTCGGCGCGTTCCTGATGGTGCCGCTGCTCGTCGGGCAGGTGGAGCACAAGGCGATGGCGCATATGCAGAGCCGGCTCGGACCGATGTACGCCGGCGGCTTCCACGGCTGGGCACAGCTGGTCGCGGACGGCGTGAAGTTCGTGCAGAAGGAGGACGTCGTCCCGGCCGCCGCGGACCGGCACGTGTTCAAGCTCGCGCCGGCGGTGGCGCTGCTGCCGTACCTCGTGGTGATGATCGCGATCCCGGTCGGGCCTGGGCTGGTCGGCCAGGAGCTCGACGTCGGGATCTTCTTCGTGCTCGCGGTGATGGGTGTGGGCGTGATCGGGACGCTGATGGGCGGCTGGTCCAGCGCAAACAAGTTCAGCCTGTTGGGCGGGATCCGGGTCGCGGCCCAGCTGGTCGCCTACGAGCTGCCGTTCATCCTGGCCGCGGCTTCGGTCGCGATGGCCGCGGGGACGCTCTCGTTGAGCGGCATCGTGATGGCGTGGTCACCGTGGTGGCTGCTCTGGCAGGCGCCGGCCGCCGTGGTGTTCTTCGTCGCCGGGCTGGCGGAGCTTCAGAGGCCGCCGTTCGACATGCCGGTCGCCGACGCCGAGCTGGTTTTCGGCCCCTACACGGAGTACGGCGGGCTCCGGTTCGCGCTGTTCATCCTCGCCGAGTACGCCGGGATCGTGGTCCTGTCCGCGCTGACGACCGTGCTGTTCCTGGGCGGATGGCACGGACCCTTCGAAGACCAGCTGGGCTGGCTATGGACGCTGACCAAGGTGTTCCTGGTCGCGTTCGTGGTGGTGTGGGTCCGCGTTGCCTACCCACGGTTTCGTGAGGACCAGCTGCAGCGGCTGGCCTGGCAGGGGCTGGTACCGCTGGTCCTCTTCCAGCTAGCGATCACAGCGGTGGGTGTGGTGATGATGCAGTGACCATGAATACCAGGAAACCGGGCGCCGTTCTCGGCGTCGGGCTGATCAAGGGCCTCGTGGTGACGATGCGCAACATGACGCGTCGCTCGGTCACCGCGCAGTACCCCGATGCGCTGCCGGAGCTTCCACCTCGCTCCCGTGGCGTGATCGCGCTGATCGAGGAGAACTGCACCTCGTGCATGCTGTGCGCGCGAGAGTGCCCGGCCTGGTGCATCTACATCGACTCGCACAAGGACACCATCCCGGCGGTGACGGAGGGTGGTAGGGACAGGAGCCGCAACGTCCTGGACCGGTTCGCGATCGACTTCTCGATCTGCATGTACTGCTCGATCTGCATCGAGGTCTGTCCCTTCGACGCGCTGCACTGGTCGCCCGAGTTCGAGTACGCCGAACTCGACATCCGCGAGCTGACCCACGAGAAGGAACGCCTTCGCGAGTGGATGTGGACCGTTCCCGCGCCGTCCGGGCTCGACGAGGGTGCGGAACCGGCGAAGGAGATCGCGGCCGCGGCGAAGGTGGCCGACCCCGCCCCGGCGCGTGAGACGTGAGCGTCGTCGAGGTCATCTTCGTGCTGCTCGGGCTGATCGCGGTCGGCTCAGCGCTGCTGGTGGTGACCACGCGGAACATGGTGCACGCGGCGCTGTGGCTGGTGGTCACACTCGGGTCCATCGCAGGCATCTACCTGCTGCTCGCTGCCGAGTTCGTGGCCTGGGTCCAGGTGCTGATCTACGTGGGCGCGGTCGTCGTACTCCTGCTGTTCGCACTCATGCTGACCAAGGCTCCGACCGGTCCGCAGGAGGGGATGAACGTCGGCCGCGTCGTGCCCGCCGCGCTCGTCGCCCTGCTCGTGGCCGTCCTGCTCGGGACGACGGTCGTGGCCGGGTTCGCCGGAGTCCACCTCGACCTCGACAACGCCGTGGTCGGATCCGCGGAGACCACCGGCCGCACCATCTTCGAGAGCTGGGTGCTGCCGTTCGAGGTGCTCAGCGTCCTGCTCCTGTCGGCGCTGGTCGGCGCGATCGTGCTCTCCCGCGGCCGCGACACCGGCGCACGGGAGGGCCGCTGATGCCGTTGTGGTGGCCGCTTCTGGTGGCCAGCCTGCTGTTCGCGATCGGGGTGTACGCGGTGTTGGTGCGCCGCAACGCCGTCCTCGTCCTGATGGGCGTCGAGCTGATGCTCAACGCCGTCAACATCAACCTGGTCGCCTTCGACGCACACTTTCGGGACGCGCTCCACGGCGGGCAGACCTTCGCCCTGTTCATCATCGTGATCGCCGCCGCCGAGATCGGGCTGGCCCTCGCGATCGTGCTGATGGTCTTCCGCACCCACGGCCACATCGACGTTGACCGGCTGCGTTCCCTTGCCGACCGCGACGAGGTGGAGGAGCCGATCGAGGTGTCCCCGGTGATGTCCCGGTGAATGTCCCAGTGAATGTCCCAGTGATGTCCCGGTGATCTGGCTGCTCGCGTTGCTCGTTGCGCTGCCGTTCGCCTGTGCGGCCATCTCGCTTCTGGTCGGTCACTCCTCAGACGCGGCCACCAAGGGCATCTCGGTCGGCGGCTCCGCGCTCGCGCTCGCGCTGGCCTGCGTCGTGGCGTTCCCGAGGCTCGGTGACGCGGTGCCGATCGGACGCGTGTTCGCGAGCACCTCCGCATCCGGCCCCGCGCTCGAGCTCTCCTTGTACGTCGACCAGCTCAGCGCGGTGATGCTGCTGCTCGCGCACACGGTTGCGTTCCTCGTCCAGGTCTACTCACTGGGCTATCTCGCCGACGATCCGCGCTACCCGTCGTACGCCGCGCTCGTCTCGGTCTTCACCGGCTCCATGGCTCTCGTGGTGGTCGCCGACGACCTCTGGGTGCTGTTGGTCGGCTGGGAGCTGATGGGCGCATGCTCCTACTTCCTGATCGCGCACCACTGGGAGCTGGAGGAGGCGCGGGCCGGTGCCGTCAAGGCGTTCTTGATGACGCGTACGGCGGACCTGGGGCTGCTGTTCGCGATCATCGTGCTGGGGGTCCGCTTCGACTCCTACCGGATCAGCACGATCATGTCGGCGATCAGCGGGGGCGGGTTCGCGCGTGACGAGCTGTGGCTCCCGGCACTGCTGCTGAGCGCCGCAGTGATCGGCAAGTCGGCGCAGTTCCCGTTGCACACCTGGCTTCCTGATGCGATGCCCGGACCGACCCCGATCTCCGCCCTGATCCACGCAGCGACGATGGTCGCCGCCGGGGTGTTCCTGGTCGCACGCGCCTATCCGCTGTTCCTGTCCGCTCCGGGCGCGTTGAACGTCCTCGCGATCGTCGCGGCGGGCACGATGTTCCTCGGTGCGCTCTACGCGCTGTTCACCCACGACCTGAAACGCGTCCTGGCCTGGTCGACGGTGAGCCAGCTGGCCTACATGTTCGGTGCCCTGGCGGTCGGCGCCTACGCCGCCGGTGTCCTGCATCTGTTGGCGCACGGCGCGTTCAAGGCGCTGCTGTTCCTGGCCGCAGGGTCCGTGGTGCATGCGGTGGGCTCGACGTCGATGTCGGCGATGGGCGGGTTGCGCGACAAGCTGCCCGACACCTTCCTCACGATGACGCTGGGCTTAGGCGCGCTGGCGGGCGTCGTACCCCTGGTGGGCTTCTTCAGCAAGGACGCCGTGATCGGCGCGACCCTGGATGCGGCCACCGGAGGACGGCTGGTGTGGCCGTGGGTGGCGTGGTTGCTGTTCTCGACCATGGTGCTGACCGCTGTGCTGACGCTCGCCTACTCGCTGCGGGCGTGGCTGCTGGTCTTCTTCGGCAACCCCTCGCCGAGCGTGGCGGCGGGACTCGTGCACGAGTCGCCCTGGAGCATGCGTGTCCCGTTGTACCTGCTGACCGTCCCCACCGCCCTGGGCGGCCTCGCGGTCGCCTATCCGGAGATGATCCTGGGCCCCGGGACGGAGGACCATCTCCTGCATCCCTGGCTCGCGGTGACGATGTCCGCGTTGGTCGGACTCACCGCGGCAGTGGTGCTATGGCTGTGGCGACGGCACGCGGGCGACCCGTGGCGGGCCTTGGTGATCCCGCATCCGCCGGTGGACCAGGTCTACGACGTGGGGCTGGTGCGTCCGGTACGCCGGCTCGCCCTCCTGGTGCGCGCCGGTGACCGCGACGTGGTCGATGCCTATGCGGACGGTGCAGGTGCTTCGGCTCGAGGGCTGGGCTGGGTGTTGCGTCGTGCCCAGAACGGGAACGTGCAGGGCTACCTGATGGTCGTGGTGCTCGGAGCCGCGGCGCTGGCCGTCGCCGCGGGGTTGATGGCATGAACGAGCCGGGTCTCGCACTGAACGGGCTGCTGGCGATCCCGCTGGGGTTCGCCGTGTTGTCGGCTCTCACCGCCCGGCGTCCCTCCGACCATCTCGCTCTCGGCCTGGCCGTGTTGGGCTCGTTGGTCACCCTCGGCTGGTCGGTGTGGGTCGCCTTCTCGGCCGGGGGGTTCGTGGTCGACGTCGCCTGGATCGAGAGCATGGGCGTGCGCTGGCACCTCGGCGCGGACGGGATCTCCGCGCCGTTGATCGTGATGACCACGCTGATCACCGCCTGCTGCCTGGTGTCGCTGGTCAAGCACGCTCCGTCGTGCGGGGGGCGGGTGACGCTGGCGATCCTGCTGCTGGTGATCGAGACGGGTTCCCTGGGCTGTTTCCTTGCCCTCGACATGGTGCTGTTCTTCGTCTTCTTCGAGGTTGCGCTGATCCCCATGTGGTTCGTGATCAACAGCTGGGGCGACGCCGCGGACGAACCGGGCCGCCGTCGCGCGGCGACCCGGTTCCTGATCTTCACCGTGCTCGGGTCGGCCCTGATGCTGGTCGGTTTCCTGCTAGTCCGGTCCATGACAGGAACGTTCGACATCGTCGAGATCGCAGCCGGGCGAGCGTCGTACGACTTCGACTCCTCGACCGCGCTGCTGGCGAGCTTCCTGGTCGGGCTCGGGCTCGCGGTCAAGACGCCGCTGTGGCCGCTGCACATCTGGCTGCCCGACGCGCACTCGAAGGCGCCTACGGTCGGCTCGGTCCTGTTGGCGGCGGTCCTTCTCAAGCTCGGCACATACGGCTTCATCCGCTTCTGGATGCCGGTCACCGACGCGGCCTGGGAGCAGTTCGTGCCCCTGGTTGCCGCGCTGGCGGTGGTCGGCATCGTCTACGGCGCGTTGGCCTGCCTCGCGCAGACCGACCTGAAACGCCTGATCGCCTACTCCAGTGTCGGCCACATGGGATTCGTCGTTCTCGCCGTCACCACGTTCACCATCGGTGGGGTGCAGGCGGCGGTCTATGCCAGCGTGGCGCACGGCCTGATCACCGGGCTGCTGTTCTTCGTCGCCGGCGCCATCAAGGACCGCTACGGCACAGCGGAGCTGGCGCAGCTGCGCGTTCTCTATGGCCGGGTCCCGCGGCTGGCGGCGGTCTTCGCGTTCGCCGTGATGGCCGGCCTGGGGCTTCCGGGTCTCGCCGGCTTCTGGGGCGAGATGCTCGCCATCCGATCGGCGGTGGACCCGTCCGGGGCCCTGCCGGGCAACACGTTCGCGGTGCTCGCGGTGCTCGCGGGCTTCGGTGTCATCCTCACCACCGCCTACTTCCTCGCCCTGATGCGGGGCATGCTGCAGGGTGCGCCGCTCGAGGTCCGGCCGGTCAACCCGGGAACGGAGTCGGTCGAGCTCGAGTCCGCGGAGGTCGACCCAGGCTCACGCCGGGTCGACACGGACATGCATGCCCTCGAATGGCTCGCCTGGTCCCCGCTGATCGCACTCACCCTGGTGCTCGGTGTGGCTCCAGGACTGTTGCTCACCCCGGTCAGTGACGCCACCCGCGTGTTCCTCGGGGGCCTCTAAGTGGGCGGGGTCCAGGAGATCGCCTGGCAGGCGGTGACCCCACCGCTGGCGCTGGCCTGCGCGGCCGTGCTCGTCCTGCTCGTGGACGCGTTCGCCGGGCCGCCGCGCACGAAACGCCAGGCACTCGTGCCGGCCACGATCACCCTGCTGGGCCTCGCCTTCGCCACGTCGTACTGGGTCGGGTCAGTGATCTCCTACGCCGACGTCGGCACCACCTGGCGCACCTTCTGCGTCGGTCGGCCGGCGGACGGCTCGTCGGCCTGCTCGTTCGAGCTCGACGGGTTCACGATGGTGTTCTGGGGGATCGTGCTGTTCGGGGCGGCCGTGGTCGCCCTGCTCGGCACGGCGGCGGCCCTCGACGGCCGCACCCCGCAGGGGGAGTGGAACTTCCTGTTGCTGTGCTCGGCGACGGGGGCGCTGACGATCGCCGCCTCCCGTGACCTGATCACGCTCGTTGTCGCCCTCGAGGTCGTCTCGTTGCCGGCTTTCGCCATGGTCGGTCTGCGCCATGGGGACAGGCGGGCAGCCGAGGCATCGGTGAAGTTCTTCCTGGTCTCGGTGATCTCGACCGCGGTCATGCTGATGGGCGTCTCCCTGATCTACGGGGTCACCGGCTCGGTGTTCTTCGAGCAGATCAACGCCGGCTTGGCGGCCGGCGCCGAGCCGCGACGGGTCGCGGTCGCCGGGACGCTGCTGACGATTGTCGGGCTCGCGTTCAAGGTTGCCGCGGTCCCGTTCCACATGTGGGTCCCTGACACGTACGTCGGGGCGCCGGTCGCGGTGGCGGCGTACCTATCCGTGGTCTCCAAAGCCGCCGGGTTCGTCGGGCTGATGCTGGTGCTCGCGTTCGGCCTGCCGGCATTCGTCGACGTGTGGGCACCGCTGATGGCGGTGCTGGCGGCGTTGACGATGACCGTGGGCAACGTGCTCGCGCTCTGGCAGCAGCACGCGGTGCGCCTGCTCGCCTGGTCGTCGGTGGCCCAGGCCGGCTACATCCTGGTCCCGTTCGGCGCCGCGGCCGGGGCGGACGGGATGGACGACTCGGTGCTCGGCGCCGCACTGGGGTACCTGGCGATCTACGCGTTCGTGAACCTCGGCGCGTTCTCGGTTGCCGCTGTGGTCGGCGCGCGTCACCCGCGGCAGCGGTTGTCGGACTATCGCGGCCTGATCCGGGACAAGCCCCTGGCCGGCTGGGCATTGGCCTTCGCGCTGGTAGCACTCGCGGGTCTGCCCCCGGGCGTGATCGGGCTGCTAGCGAAGGTGGTGGTGTTCAGCTCCGCCGCCGGTCCGGTGACCTGGCTCGCCGTCGTGATGGCGCTCAACGTCGCGATCGGGCTGGTGTACTACACGCGCTGGCTGATGGAGCTGTTCCGTCCCGCGGACGTCCCGGCAGGTTCGGCGTACCAGATGCCGATCGGTGTCGGTGTCGCGATCGCGGCGACGTTCGCCGCGGGCCTGGTCTTCTCCGTGCTCCCGGGTTTGTTGCTCGACCCCGTGCTCGGCATTCTCGGCTGACCCGCACGCCGTTCGCGGCCCCGCTGGTCGAGCCTGTCGAGACCACTCCGGCCCGGCTGGTCGAGCCTGTCGAGACCACTCCGGCCCGGCTGGTCGAGCCTGTCGAGACCACTCCGGCCCGGCTGGTCGAGCCTGTCGAGACCACTCCGAGGGCAGACTCACACCCCGGGCGACCCGGGTGCCGACGACTATGGCCGGCGAGGCCGAGCCCGTGTAAATTTCGTCCGTACGGACGATCCTGCGCCGACTATGGCCGAAACCCGTGTAATTTTCGTCCGTACGGACGATTGTGCGCCGCGGGGTGGCCGCCAGAGGTGCTGTACCCGCCCTCCGCGTTCGCAAGCCAGGTGAGTGCCGCGCGGGCGTATCGGCTTCGGGCGTGCAGCGTCTCGAAGTCGATCTCCCAGTAGCCGTGCACAATGCGGTTGCGCAGCCGGGTTGCCATCACCCACTCGACCTGCGGGAACGCAGTTCTAACGTCGTCCGGCACTTGGCTGGATGCTTCGCCGAGAACGGTGTAGTTCCACAGGGGCGCCTCGCGACGGTCGCGGTCGGCGAAGAGACTGCCGGCGTCCAGATCGCCGATCAGAGATCGAACCCGGGTGGCGGCCTCGATCATCTCGTGGATGAGGAGGAGTTCACGCCGCATAGAACGGCGTGGCGTCCCGAAGGACGCTGTCGCGGACGTACTTGTTGATCGCGTTGCGAGTGCAGATCAACCGGCCGGTCGAACAACTCTGCCAACTCGTCTTCGAGGGGGAAGAAACTGAAGCTAAGCGTGGCGCCGGGCTTCAACTCGTAGAGCAGGTCGATGTCGCTTTCCGGATCGTCCTCGCCACGGCTCACCGAGCCAAACACCTCCAGAGAAGATCTCGTCAATGACGGTGCGGGGCACAAGCGGGCGCGACAGCCCGAAGTGTCCCTCGAGTTCCGACCGCAGGTAGTCACCGATCTCCACCTTGGTGTCGCCGCGCATGAGGTGACTCAATAGAGTGTCACGGATGCAGTCGTACTCGTCGTCCGGCCCGCCATCGCCGGGATCGACCCCGATCGGGTCCCAGGTGTTCAGTAGGTCGCGAAGCTCCCGCTGAGCTCGACGAGCCCAGCGCGCATTTGCCTGGCCGCTACCGCCTGTCATCGACTCGCCTTCCATGCTTGCCACCTCGTACGGAGCTCAGGTAGGAGCGCGCGGAGGTACTCGGCCGCCTCCTCATCGGTAGTCAGCGGCAGGGGCAGCTGCACGGCGAAGGTTCCCCAACGGCCCTGCGGATCCGGCGGGATCGACTCCTTGAAGTACGCAGGCGAGCCTGTCTCCCAGATCAGCGTGGCGACGCCGCCGTCGGGCGCCCGAACCCAGGCGTCCCCACAGTCGTCGTAGCTTACGAACATGCCGAGGGCGAAGCCCTCAACGGTTGCTCGCGGATACTCAGACTCGGTCACCGGAACTCCGCCACCACTTCGATGAGTCCGACGATGTGCTTGTTGAACTCCGAGGGATCCTCGGCCGGGATCCAGGACTCGAGAATGGTCTCGCCGCCAGCCTGCTGGACTTCGTGGCGGTCGAGGAACTCCTGCTCGACCTCGAACCGCGTGACGTAGCCAACGCTGCTCGCCTCAACGTTCTAGTCGCGGGCGATTCGAGTGAGTCCCGACCGGCGGCGTACTTCCTGCGGACTCTGTGCGGACTGAGCAGCCGTAGCAATGCGCTGACCAGGGCAAACAGTCCAGATCAGCGGTAGTTGGTGAACTGCACTGCGAAGTCGTAGTCCTGCTCCTTGACCAGGGCGATCACGGTCTGCAGGTCGTCCCGCTTCTTCGCCGAGACGCGGAGCTCGTCGCCCTGGACCTGCACCTTGACGCCCTTAGGGCCGTCGTCACGGATCAGCTTGCCGACCTTCTTGGCCTGCTCCTGGGAGATGCCGTCCTTGAGCGCGACCGACAGCTTCGTGTCCCTGCCGGACTGGCGTGGGTCTCCCGCGTCGAGGATCTTCATCGACTGCTTGCGCTTGATCAGCTTGTCCTTGAAGACATCGAGCACGGCGAGCGCGCGATCCTCGGCGTTCGCGGTGATCTCGACCGCGTTGTCTCCTGACCACTCGATCTTCGCGCCCGTGTTCTTGAAGTCGTAGCGCTGGCTGAGCTCGCGCTGCGCCTGGGTCAGGGCGTTGTCGACCTCCTGGCGGTCGATCTTGCTGACGATGTCGAACGACGAGTCGGCCATGGCGGTCCCTCCGGGTGGAC
>Ga0209587_1000218_pt1 | contig 28646 bp, 30 predicted proteins | sample NGEPerD_2_FD_184512 | JGI IMG/M metagenome (GOLD analysis project Ga0209587, IMG submission 184512) | Arctic peat soil microbial communities from the Barrow Environmental Observatory site, Barrow, Alaska, USA - NGEE PermafrostL1-D... | ecosystem: Environmental > Terrestrial > Soil > Wetlands >...
AGATGGCGGTTATGGCAGGGGATTATGCCTGGCACTACCTATCCGAGTACGCGCCGCTGCTCATATCGATAGCGGGAGTGGTGGGGACGGTGGGGGCTACGGTGGCCGTCAAGCGCTACCTTCTTGCGCCGGAGAGGCTGGGGAAGTTCCGGGTCAGGCATGATTCCTGTCCCAGCTGCGGGCGGAACTTGGTCCACTCCGGAGACCACTGCGTAGAGTGCGGGCGTCCTCTGAAGGAACTGTGCACCCGGTGCGGGGGAAACCACCTCGTGTTTGGCTCGTATTGCCCGGTGACGGGGCAGCCGCTCGCCGGAGAGGGAGATTCGGAGGGTGGAGCCGCCGGTACGGCCTTATGACAACTTGGCGACGGGTTGTTGTATGGCTGTGTGCAGATGCCCAGGGGCGAGGTTGTCTGGTCTCACCAGGTAGATTTCCCGGGGAGCTCCCACCGGTTAGTATGAGTGCGAGGATATCCAGGACTGCAGTTTCTCGTAAGCTCGGGAGGAGTCGGGAGGAGTCGGGAGGAGTCGGGAGGAGTGCTCTCAGCGTCTTTCTTTTTTCCCACCAACGACGGGGAAGAAACCATGAGGTAGTTCCAACCCGTTTGTGAGAAGCAGCTCTTCATCCGAGAGTATCTTCCCAATCGGGCCGTCAGCCACGATCTTGCCGTCCGACATGATCACGGCGCGGTCGCATAGCTCATACGCGTAGGGCAGGTCGTGGGTGACGACGATGGTGGTAACGTGCAGAGACTGCAGGATCTCCATCAGGTGCCTGCGCGCGCGAGGATCGAGGTTGGAAGAAGGCTCGTCCAGTACGAGCACGTCGGGTTGCATGGAAAGGACGGTGGCGGTGGCCACTCTCTTCTTCTGGCCGAAGGAGAGGTGATGGGCCGTCCTGTGGCCATGGCCGTTCATCCCCACTGCGGTCAGGGCATCGTGGACGCGTTCGGCAATCTCTGCAGTTGGAAGCCCCTGGTTTGTCGGTCCAAAAGCTACGTCTTGCGCCACGGTGGTCATGAACAACTGGTCGTCAGGATCTTGGAACACGATCCCTACTCTCTGTCTGATCTCCCGGAAGTGATTGTCAACCACAGGCGTACCGAGCACTTCAACAACCCCATCTCCCTGCAGTATGCCGTTCAGGTGCAGCAGAAGGGTTGATTTTCCCGCACCATTTGCGCCGATGATTGCTATTTTCTCGCCTTCTGCTACTTTCAGGTTTACATCGTTTAGGGCCTTGGTTCCGTCTGGATATGCGTAGTCCAGATTCTTAATAAGGACGGCAGCGTTCATGCCGAGATCCTTATCATCAGGAGGAGGAATGCCATGGTTAGGAGAAAGACGGCGTCTGCAGTATCGGCTGTATGGGGTGCCGATACCTTCATGCTTCCACTGTATCCCCGGCTGGTCATGGCCACGTGGACTCTTTCTCCTCGATCATAGCTGCGCAGAAAGAAGGAACCCAGCAGTGGTCCCAGCATGTCTGCGTGCCATAGGTTCCGCACGCCTCCGTTGCGGGACATGAAGGCGCGACGCATGCGCTGGAACTCCTCGCTCAATACGAAGGCATATCTGTACATGAAGGAGAGGATGAGGGTGAATACTCGGGGAACCCGAAGCCCCTCCAGGCCGGATATGATCTCCGCGAAGGATGTGGTGGAGGCCAGGATTATGACCGAGAGTACTCCTATTGTCGCCTTGACCATGGTGTTCCAAAGTACCAGGGTACCCGTCTCAGAGATGCGCACGCCCCCAATATTGTAGCCGCCGGGTCCAGCGTCATGGAAGAAGGGTAGAAAGACAGCCACTGCCAGTACGAAAGGCACTATCACCAATGATCGGCGTGCCACATATCCCAAGGGCAGTCGGGACAGGCCCAGGCAGGCGGCAAGTATGAGTCCATAAGCGACGAAGGCCCATACCGATTTGGCTGGAGTCGAGACAGCCACTATCGGGAGGCTTAGCATGCTGATTATTTTGACGCGAGGGTCCAGGTCGTGCAGTACACTGCCCCCGTATCTTTCATCCGTCAGAAAATGATGAGTTCCGCTCACGTCTTCTCCTCCGACTTCTCCGCGCTACGTTGGCCGGCGGCCAGGTGGTTGTGGGTCTGGTGGCTGTGGCCCGCATGCCGGTGATTTGTGTGCTCGTGGCCCTCAAGAGGGTGGATGGATTCGGGGTGATCTTCCTTGGGAGTTGTTTCTGGGCGAGGACGTCCCACTCTACGGCTCAGCAAGATAACCACTGAGAAGAGCAGGATTGTACCCGCGGCACCCGCGGCCGCAGTGGCAAGCGTTCCCTCTCCGAGGCCCGGGAAAGTATAGTTAGAGAAGGGGGACAAGTTCCAGACTGGCTCCCCAGCGGCTGCGGCGAAACCCTGCTCTACGGCCACTTTCTCCAGCCCATCCGGCGCTCGGGAAGCGAATGGGGCCACAATGGTAGCCAGTGCGAGGGATATTGTCAGCACCACAGGGATGATTCCCCACCTGCGCCACCACGATCGATTGAAAGACGGTCTTCTTGCGTTGGTTGAATTCCGCAAGTGCTGGGGTAGGTTCTTTATGAGATCCGGGCGGGAAGCCAGCACGGTACCTATAACAGTGGTGGTAATGATCGCCTCTCCCATACCGATGACCATGTGGACAGATGCCATGGCTGGTAGGGAGAAGCGAATAGGTATAGTGCCGGAGAAGGAAAGTTCGAAGGCAGCCGCTATGGCACCTGCCATCACCGAGATCCAGGACCCAACAGCGATGGCTACCATGTAGCCGCTCCGGCTCCGTGGAGCGATCTTGCCGACCAGGCGGAACACTGCATATCCGGTCAACGAGCCTACGATGGCTACGTTGAGGATATTGGCTCCCAGAGCAGTAATACCACCGTCCGCCATGGCGAGAGCCTGCACCACCAAGACCACGGACATCACGATCACAGCCGCCCAGGGGCCCAGCAGTACTGCGGCCAACATTGCGCCGAGAAGGTGGCCGCTGGTCCCAGCGGCCACCGGGAAATTGAGCATCTGCGCGGCAAAGACAAAGGCCCCGGTTACTCCCAGGAGGGGGACGGTGCGTTCACCCAGGTCCCTGTCGGTCCGGCGAACAGCGTAGGCCAGAGCGCCCAGTGAAACCGCACCGGTGGCTGCGGCGGTGGTTGTGTCTATGAATCCATCTGGTATGTGCATGGCGGAGGTTGAAGCTCGCTTATTGCTTGGCTGTTGTGCTCTGTCTCGACAGGCATTGGTTGCATGATCCAAAGACACTTACCTCGCGGACAGCGAATTCTTTCTCCTTGCTCAACAGGCTTCGAAAAGAACCTGTCTGTTGGTGGCCCAGGTGCATGACTGAGCCACAGTCTGTGCAAACGAGGTGGTGGTGGGGCTCTCCTTCTTCTACTTCATAGTAGCGGCGATTTGGACCGAGATGGGTTTCACGCACCAGGTCCAGCTCTACGAGCAACTCCAAGGTGCGATACACGGTAGAGATGTTGACATGTGGGAAATCCTTCTGGACGCGCAGACATATCTCATCAGCCCCAAGGTGATCGTGACTCTGTCTGAGGACGTCCCAGACCAATGTCCTTTGTGGAGTTAGTCTGTAGCCAAGGCCTTGCAGCGTCTGGGTGGCGTGGTGTGTCATGGTAATTGCAATGGTATTGCAGTAGCCATTCACTGTCAATAGCGGGCCTCTGTTACTTTGATGGCTTCCCGCTATGTGCGATACTTCTTATCGTTGGGCGGTGGTACGGAATAGAATGGGGAGGTTCAATGGAGGATCGTCCTAGATTGACGACTCTCTCTCACGGCTCCGGCTGAGCGTGCAAGCTCAGTCCCAAGGACTTGGGACAAGTCATCGCATCGCTTGTCGTGGAGCCGGATCCTGATCTTTTGGTGGGAATCAATACTGTGGATGATGCCGCAGTCTACAGGCTGAACGACGATCTCGCCCTGGTACAGACGGTGGATTTCTTCACACCTGTGGTTGACAGCCCATATGATTTCGGACGGATAGCGGCGACCAACTCTTTCTCCGACATCTACGCCATGGGTGGGAAACCGGTCACGGCTCTCAACATAGTAGGTTTCCCCACCGACCTGCTCCCCCTCACCGATCTGGAGGAGATACTACGTGGGGGCATGGATGTCGCCAAGACGGCGGGTGCTCGCGTGGTTGGTGGGCACACCATTGACGACCGAGAGCCCAAGTATGGGATGGCAGTCACCGGAGTGTTGAAGCCCGGGAGTGAGATAACAAACCGTAGGGCTCGGGCTGGTGATGCGCTGATCCTGACCAAGCCGCTGGGAACTGGTGTTGTCGTCACGGCAATCAAGAGGGGTGTGGCCGAGAGCAACGTTGTAGAGAAGGCCACAGAAGTGATGCTCCAGCTGAACGAGGCCCCTTCGGAGGCGGCGGTGGCGGTGGGCGTTGACTGCATGACGGATGTCACCGGCTTCGGACTACTCGGCCATCTGTGGGAGATGTGCACGGCCAGTGGGGTCTCGGCGGAAGTTTGGCTTGAGGACGTGCCGTTTCTGCCGGGCGCAGAGGAACTTGCCGCGTCCGGTGTTGTCCCTGGCGGCACCAAGCGGAATCTGGAGTATCTGACTCCTTCGGTGTGTTGGGGAGATGACTTGGAGAACTGGGAGAAGCTCCTGCTGGCAGACGCTCAAACGTCCGGCGGACTGCTTGTTGCGGTCAGCCCTGAGCAATTGCCTGACTTTCGCGCCGAACTTGCTTCTCGTGGAGTTGGCGTGGCTGCATTTGTCGGGAGGATCTCAGAAGGGGACTTCAGTTCCATAACTGTGCAGCGAAGGGCCCCACGAGTGGTGGGAGGATAGTCTGGAGATCGGGCTGGGGATTGTGCCGGCGCTTAGCCTGTGTCCGCGGCCTCAACGGGATGATCGAGAAAGACGGAGAGAGTGACCCGCGTGCCTTCTTCTCTGAGGCGGGAGATGTTCACCTCATCCATCAGAGCTACCATGAGGGGGAGGCCGAGCCCTCTATTCTCCCTTCTGCTGGCTAGATCGGCCTCCGGTACGTGGAAGGCCCCGGTATCCAGGATCTCAAAAGTCAAGCGGCCGCAAGTGTGCAGAGCGGTGACTTCCAGCTGGCCGCGGTTTCTACCGGCGTGTTCTACTGCGTTGGCGCATGCTTCTGAGACGGCCACTTTTAGGTCGAACACACGACTGTTGTGCAGATTGGCGCTTACAGCCACTTCTTCTACAAACCGGCGGATCACGGCCAGTTCGCTGGGTTCAGCCTTAGTACACATTCTGCGTCTCAGAGTTGACTTCTTGCTGCTCATTCTGAGGAGGTGTCCTTCACGGCCTGGGCGGCCGTAGGCCGATCCGGGAAGAGGCGGAGACCGTTATCCACAGTCAATCCCACGATCTCCATGAGTCTTCTCACGTTGGCGTTGGCTCCTATGATTCCCACCCACCCTTTGTGGCGGAGACGACGGACGGTTGCAAAGAGAAGAGATATCCCGCTGCTGTCAAGATAGGTGATTTGGCTGGCGTCAACTAATACGATGGGATCATCTCCGGCGAGAGCCGCTGACATGGAGTGACTCAGCAAGTCACAGGTGGCGTGGTCAATTTCTCCACTGACTTCAAGCAGGGGAGCACCAGAGAGGCTGGATGTGGTTACTTCCATACATCCTCCAATATTCTAGACTCAGTACCCCTGACTCCACCGGAGTTCGGTGCGGAGACTAGTTTCGTTGGGAAAAGCATATCCTAGGGACAAATACCCGGATACCATCGGGGCAAACCTGTTTCTCTCCTACTGCTGTGTTCGGTTGCTCTATGGCTTGCCGTCCTTGTCCTGGATGAGATCCTTTCTGGGAGATGGCCGCACCATTTGGCTGCGATCATAGAAGAAGTGTTTCCGAGAGGAGGACACGTAGTCGAACGAGGGCGCAAGAGTCAGTGATTGCGTTGGACAGATATCCTGGCAGAGTCCGCAGAAGCAACACCACTCCATGAAGAAGTCGTATCGTGACACGCGGCGCTCGTATCCGGTGTCGTGTGCCTGAACATCAATGCAGTTATCGGGGCAGACCCGCGCGCAGAGGGTGCATGCCACGCAGTAGTGGGTTTGGCAGCGCATGCAGCGGATGGACTCGTGGCGGGCTTCATCCTCGGTCCATCCTAGCTCGACTTGCTCACTCGAGTGCCTGCGCTCTTGGGGGTCGGATTCCGGCATGTGAATCCGTCTGTTGCTTGGCTCCATGAGTTCCATTGGGGAGGCCGCGTAGAGCTTCTTCAGGTAATAGCTGGGCGGATGGACCGGCGCCTTCCGGTCCTGGCGTAATCCTCTTCCTTGGATGTGACGGTGTACGGACAAGGCCGTTTCATGGGCTTGACCCATGGCTATGATTATTGTGGCAGGTCCCGTCGCTATGTCTCCCGCGAAGAAGAGGCCGGGTACGTTACACTCTCCGGTCGCTCTGTCCACTATGGGTCGCCCGTGGTCATCCATCTTGACATCTTCTTCTTGAAGGAATCCCAACTGCAGGCTCTGACCAACGGCGAAGATCACTGCGTCGCAAGAGACATCCCTGCTTTCGCCTGTGAACTGTGGGTTCCAGTTACCTTGTTGATCGAAGCGGCTGGCCACTTTCTTCAATCTTATCCCGGCGACGCTCCCCTTCTCCGTCAGAATGGAGTCTGGACCCCAGGAGTGCATGAACTCCACACCTTCCTCTCTCGCCCCCTCAGACTCGATCTTCTGTGCCGGCATCTCCTCGGGTGCTTCCAGTGTTGCCTGGATGCTGTGAGTGGCTCCGCACCGGAGTGCGCTGCGAGAACAATCGCACCCCACATCGCCACCACCTACCACCACGATCCGCCTCCCTAGTTGGCAACCCAGGCCCAGGCAGTACTGGCGCAAGAAATCAAGTGCGGACCAGACACCGGCCGCGTCCGCCCCCGGCAGGGGGAGGACGCGGCCTCCTGAGTAGCCCACGGCCACTACCACAGCGTCGTGCTGTTCCCTGAGTTCCCTCATGGTGATGTCCTGACCCACGTTGACCCCCAGCTCCATTTGCACGCCCATGTGGCGGAGATCCTGTATTTCCGTGGACAGTACTCCCCTGTCCAAACGGTAGGGTGGGATTCCCGTGGCCAGCAACCCACCGGGGAGTTCCTCGCGCTCGTGGATGGTTACCCGATATCCCATTTGGAGGAGATCGAAGGACGTGGCTAGACCCGCGGGTCCAGCGCCTATGATGGCCACGCTCTCTGGGCGGGTGTGCCGTTTTCGGAGGTACCCACCGGTGGTGTCGGCAGAGCGGACCTCTCGGTCATACATCTCGTAGCAGTGGCGGTGCAACTGCCGGATAGCCAGAGGTTCCTCAAAGTAGGAACGCCTGCATACATCCTCGCAGGGATTGTTGCAGACATAGCCCAACACCCCGGGGAGGATATTGCGGCGGCGGACCAGATCATAGGCTTCTGCGGCCCTGCCGGCCGCTGCCAGAGCGTTCTGTCCCCGTGCGTCCACATTGGCCGGGCACCCGCCCATGCAGGGTGCCACTTTGTTAGTGGCGTGTAGCTCTTGCATGAGTCCGTTGAATTCTTCTGGGGTGGCATCAGTCACCGGTGGGGGTTGGTCATCCATGATGCCGCGCAGACGCAAGGGCCCACGCCAACGGGAGGATAGGTCAGCCGGCTCTTCCGGATACCGGCGAGTAACGGGGGGTCGAAAGAACTCCTTCAGAGTCTCAGAGCTACCCTTGGCCAAGGAAACCCAGGGCTTGATCAGGTTACCCCAACTCATCTGTCTGAATCCCCCAGCACGGGGTCCAGACTCCCCAGAATGTTGATCATGTCCGACAATGTGTAGCCTACGGAGATGTGCGGAAGCATTCCGATGTGAACGAATGAGGGAGCACGGATCTTCATCCGGAGCGGTTGATAGGAGCCATCACTCACCAGGTAGCATCCTAGCTCGCCTCTGGGAGACTCTATGCGCATGTATGCTTCTCCTGCGTCCGGGGCGGGTATCCGTGGCACGCGAGAGTTTAGTATGGGGCCTTCCGGCAGATCGTCCAGAGCCTGTTCTACGATGCGGGCGCTCTGTCTGAGCTCTTCCAGACGGCACTCCATACGGTCGTATACGTCTCCTCTTGAACCAAGCGGGACCTCAAAATCAAAGCGCTCGTATATGGAGTAAGGCATGTCCCTCCTCAGATCCCAATTGACCCCCGACCCTCGTAAGCAGGGACCTCCTGCTCCCAACTTCACTGCCTCCTCGGGAGTCAGAATGCCTATGTCGCGTGACCTCATCTTCCAGATGAAATTGTCATGGAATAGTCTGCGGTAACGTGGAATCTCTCCCACCACCTCTTCCAGGGTCACGCGTACCTTGTCTGCCCAGCCTTCCGGGGTATCGTCAATCACGCCTCCTATGCGCATGTAGCAGTAGGTAAGGCGGGCTCCAGAGATGTCTTCCAGCAGCTTGACAAGTTTCTCCCGTGCGGCGAAACACCAGACGAAATACGTGGTAGCCCCGGTATCGATACCAATGGACCCTAGAGACAGGAGGTGGCTGGCCATTCTATTGATCTCCGCCACGATCACGCGCAGGTACTCGGCGCGCTCCGGGACTTCTATGTCCATGAGCTTCTCGGCTGCACCGCAGTACACCCAGTTGTTGAACATGGAGGAAACGTAGTCCATTGTGCGATCCGTGAAAGGGACTACTTGGTGGTAGGTTCTCTTCTCCGCCAGCTTTTCCAAGGAGCGGTGCATGTACCCGATCCGTGGATCTACGGCGACTACCTCTTCCCCATCCAGCTTTGCAACCAAGCGGAGCACGCCGTGTGTGGCGGGGTGCTGAGGCCCGATGTTGATCAGAAAATCCTGCACTTCTTCGGCTTTGTGTCCTGTCATCCGCGCTATCCCTAGAAGTAGTCCGGCCGCTCTACTACGGCGTCATCCGTGTAATCCTTTAACAGGGGATGGCCTATCCATCGGTCTGGATTAAGTATGCGTCGCAAGTCCGGGTGGCCCACGAAATGCACGCCAAACTGATCGTACACCTCACGTTCTTCCCAGTTGGCCGAGGGCCACAGGTCTGAGATCGTCGGTGCTTGGGCCGCGCCTCTCTCCAGCCTACTGGTCAGCCGGACCGTCGCGCGCATCTTCATGGAGTAGGCCTGTACCAGCAGCTCCAAATATGTTCGCCTATCCACGCAGGTGATGAACTCCAACCGGTCTAGCCCATGGGCGTGGAGTGCTTCCACCGTTCGGCGATACTGCTGGATTTCTATCCTGATCTTGACGGTTCCGTCTTCAGGGATTGCAGCGTCCAGTAGCTCTTGCCCCAGATCTCCCCGGAGGGAGTCCAGGAGAGCTCGCGCCTGCTCTGTTCGCGCCTGCTCTGTTCGCGCCTGCTCTGCTCGCGCTTGTTTAGTTTCTGGGCTGTCGTTCATTGTTGGCGGATCATCTCTTCGAGCTTGAAGATGGCGTCTATCAGCGCCTCGGGACGCGGTGGGCAACCGGATATATATACGTCTACTGGTACTATTTGGTCTACGCCTTTCACAACACTGTATGCCCCGTGGTAGTAGATGCCGCCGCTGGTGGCGCAGTCACCCATGGCTATCACCCAGCGAGGTTCAGCCATCTGACGGTAGAGGCGCTCCACAACTGGCGCTATCTTGTGTGTTACTGTTCCCGCGACTATCATCAGGTCTGATTGGCGGGGGGAGGCGCGGGGCATCGTGCCGAAGCGGTCCAGGTCGTAGTGGGCCACGTTGGTGGCCATCATCTCGATGGCGCAACAGGCGAGCCCGAACATCATCTGCCAGAGAGAATTGGAGCGAGCCCACTCCACGACCTGCTCGGTCGACTCCACCAGGATTCCAGGCCCTCTGAGTGCCGGGCCGTAAAGTTGAGGTGGTGCGTGTTGGAGCGGTGTCCAGTGTGTACCCCTGGTCCAGGGGCGATCGGGACATTCGGCGTCCTCGGTGCTTTCGCCCTGACCGCTGCCGTCCTGTTCGCCTGGATTCGTCAAGTGAACTCCGTTCGTTCTACCTCTTCCGAGGTGAGCAACTACCCGGTCTCTTCCCGGGGCAAACTCCTCCAGGCAACTCGGTGACGATTATTACCGCCTGATTCCGGGTAGGCAACGGGCGGCCGCCGCATTGTATCCTGGCGCCGTCTGGGGTGTTGCTGATGGTTTCGGCTGGACGGTTCTTGCCGCGTTCTCATGGAGGTGTTGTTCTGGACTTGGTAGTGGGTGATGTGATCTTTCTTCTGGGCTTCGGGATGGCCGTGGTGATTCTACCTGTGGCCACGTTGGGTGTGCTGGGCTGGTTCCGGCCACAGTTGCCGGAAAGGGTCAAGGGAGAGGGGTATGAGTCCGGTATGCCGCAGGCATCCATTCCCCGTCGTCCTTTCCATATGGCTTATTACAACTTTGCTCTCATCTTCGTGGTGTTTGACGTGGAGGCAGTGCTGCTGTTCGCTGTGGCGGGAGTCCTCCGGGATTTGACCCTGGGGGCCACGGTCAAGACTGCCGTCTTTGTGATCCTTGTGGGGGATGGGCTTCTGTATGCTTGGCGCAAGGGGGCTCTGGTCTGGCGATGAGTGCCCTTTTCACCTTCCTGTGGGGGTTTGCCATGGGCGTCATCCTACTTTCGCTGGTTGGGGGATTCACTGCTGGGTTCATCCTGGTGGAGCGGAAAGTATCCGCGCGCATGCAGATGCGCATAGGTCCTGTACATACGGGTCCGCACGGGTTGCTCCAAACTGTGGCGGATATGATCAAGTTGATGATGAAGGAAGACGTCCGTCCGGCTAGGGCTGACCGGGTGGCCTTCAATCTGGGCCCACTACTGACCGCGGTACCCGCGGTCATGTCCTTTGTCGTCTTACCACTGGGCGCCGGTGTGGTCGCCAGAGATCTTAATGTGGGCGTGTTGTATTTCTTGGCGGTCCCCAGCATTAGTGTTGTGGGTCTGGTGATGGCGGGGTGGGCTTCCTATGACAACTACTCTTTTCTGGGGGGGCTGCGTGCGGCCGCGCAGTTCATCAGTTACGAAATCCCGCGCACTCTCTCCGTGGTTGGCGTGGTTGTGGTGGCTGGAACTTTGAGTACGGTGAGGATAATGGAGGTGCAGACCATTCCCTACGCTGTCTTGCTGCCTGTGGGTTTCGTGGTCTACCTGATCACCTCCGTAGCTGAGCTTAACCGAGGCCCCTTCGATATCCCGGAGGCGGAGTCGGAGATAGTGGCTGGTTTCCACACTGAGTACTCGGGCCTCCGCTGGTCGCTGTTCTTCATGGCGGAGTATGGAGGCATGTTCGCTGCCAGTGCTTTTGCCACTGTGCTGTTTCTGGGGGGTGGAGCCGGTCCGCTGCTTCCCGGATTTGCGTGGTTTTGGTTGAAGACGTTGGCGCTGGTGTTCGTGTTGATGTGGGTAAGGTGGACGCTTCCGCGCTTCCGGGCGGATCAGTTGATGGCTCTGGCCTGGAAAGGGTTATTGCCCGCTGCTCTGATCAACCTGGGCTTGGCCTTTGTTGTCTTGTTCTTGGTGAGGTGAGTATCCCGGCTCCGGCGGACATTCTGTTCTGGTTCTTCGCGGCGGCTGCGGTAGGAGGGGCTGCCTATGCCGTTACCTCTGCTCATCTGATTCGCAGCATCCTGGCATTCGGTGCGTTCCTCACCGCGGTCGCTGGAGAGTATTACCTGCTGGCTGCTGAGTTCGTAGCCCTGGTGCAGATCTTCGTCTACGTTGGGGGTGTTCTCGTACTGATGTTATTTGCGCTCATGCTCTCCACGCCGGGAGAGAGCCAACCCAGTTCGCTGGGCCGATGGTCTCCTGCAGTCGGTGTGACTGCCGTTGGGGTGGGGGCGGCCATCATGATCGCAGCGTGGCACACTCCACTTCCCGTCGTCAAGGAACCAGCGGCAGGAAGATTGGATCACTTGGGTCAGGCGCTTCTGGGTGATCACGTTGTGGTCTTTGAGCTCGTGGGCGTCCTGTTGTTTGCTGCCGTGGTGACCGCACTGGTGGCAGTTAGAGGTGAGCGCCGATGACAGGGGTGGTTTTTGTCACCTCGCTGTTGTTAGCCCTGGGTGCATACGGAGCCCTGACTCGGCGCAACGCAGTAGCCGTAGTCATCTCCCTGGAGATCATGATGAACGCCGCCAACCTGAACCTGGTTGCATTCTCCCGCCTCCACACCCCTGAGCTCATGACCGGCCAGGTCTTTGCTCTTCTGGCCATAGCCGTGGGAGCCTGTGAAGCGGCTGTGGGATTGGCTCTCATCCTGGCCGTGTATCGACGCTACGGGACCACCGATCTTGACCGCATCAACCTATTGCGAGGCTGAGTGCATGCACGGTGTTGAACTACTGATTCCCAAGTTGGTGCTGGTGGCCCTGGTACTGGCTATGCTTCCTGCTTCCTTCATGCTGGAGGGCCGGAGACGAAGAACGGCGTTGGCAGTGGTGGCTCTGTTTCTGGTGGCGGCTTTGGCGGCGGACATCTCTCTGGTAGGCAGTTCGGGTCGTTTCTGGGCAGACTCCATAGTGGTGGACGGGTCCACTATTTTTGCGGATCTGGTGATATTGGTTCTTGTCTTGGTCTTGGTGGTGAGTCGCCTGGATGGGGGCGCGCACGAGAAAGAGGAAGGGGATTTTCTCCTTCTGCTGCTGCTCTCTGCGCTGGGTGCGTCTGTGTTGGCGTCTGCAGGCAATCTCCTGGTCCTCTTCTTGGGGTTGGAGATAACCATCATCCCCACCTACGCTCTAGTGGCCTTCAGAACGGAGGAGGATCGGAGCTACGAAGCGGGGCTGAAGTATTTCGTCCTAAGTGTGATGGCTACCGCTCTCCTCCTCTACGGTCTCTCCCTTGTATACGGCACGACCGGATCCGTACTGCTTCCCCCAGTGGTGGGAGAGGGGAGCCCGTTGCTGTACGCCGGGCTTGTACTGGTCCTGGTCGGGTTCAGTTTTAAGCTGGCGGTGTTGCCCTTTCACCAATGGATGCCTGACGTGTTTGAGGTGTCTCCTCCGGAGGTGGCATCCTTCTTGGCGGTAGGGCCTAAGGTGGCAGCAGTTGCGGTCTTGGTGCGTCTGCTGGCGGGGTTTCCCGCCGGAGAGGGCCCGTGGGTCCCGGCCCTGATCTTCTTGGCGGTTGCTTCAATGGTGGGTGGCAACCTTATGGCCTTCCGTCAGGAGAATCTGCGGAGGATGTTGGCCTACTCGGCAGTGGCCCATGGTGGCTATGCCGTTATTGGACTGGCAGCGGGGAACGCGGCCGGAAGCGACGGAGCCCTACTATACTTTGCCGCATACGGGGTGGGTGCGCTTGGAGCCTTTCTTGTAGTGGCAGTGCTGGAGCGGGGCGGAGAAGGCGCCCTGATCCAGGACATGGCCGGGCTGGCTCGGCGGGCGCCCTTGCTGGCGGGGGCGATGACGGTGTTCCTGGTATCCCTGATCGGCATCCCGCTTTTCTCCGGGTTCTGGGGGAAGTTGTCCGTGTTCTGGGCGGCCGTACAGGCGGACATGGCCTGGTTGGCGGTCATTGGTACTCTGAACAGCGCCGCTGCTCTCGGCTACTATGGAAACGTGCTTCGTCAGATGTACATGGAGGAGGCTGTTCCCGGGCCGGGTGTCACGGGAAAGTGGGGCACCCGAGAGAATGGCATGCGAATGGCGTTGGTGGTTGTTGTGGTGATGACCATGGCCGTAGGGTTGGCTCCCGGCCTGCTGTTGGACATCATAGGGTAGGAGAGGGCCCTCTTTACGGAGGCCTACTCAGTATCTTCGGGCGTCCAGCGGAGTATGGGGTGTCGTGCGGCCCTGGTCTCATCTGGCCGGCGGACCGGGGTGGAGTGGGGAGCCGTGCGCACCCGGTCCGGGTCTGTGCTGGCTTCTTGGTCTATCTGCAACATTGCGTCCACGAATTCATCCAGTGTAGCGAGATCCTCGCTCTCCGTCGGTTCTATCATCATGGCTTCCGGGACTATCAGGGGGAAATAGACGGTGGGAGCGTGCATTCGGAAGTCCAACAACCTCTTGGCGACGTCCTTGGTCGTCACGCCCTGCTTCTTCTGGTGGGCGGTGGAGGCCACGAACTCGTGCATGCAGGTGCTGTCGTACGGGATATGGTAGGCGTCTCGCAGGCGTGCGCGCAGGTAGTTGGCGTTCAATACGGCATCCTCCGAGGCCTGGGTGAGGCCTTCTGCTCCCATACGCAGGATGTAGGCATGTGCTCGGATCAGGACACCCACGTTTCCGTAGAAGGCCTTCATCCTGCCGATGGACTGGGGCCGGTCATAATCCATTGAGAAGGTAATATCGCCGCCACTCTCCTCTTCGACCTTCACGAGGGGGAGAGGCAGGTATGGTTCCAGTGACCGGCTTACCCCGACCGGTCCGGCTCCAGGGCCGCCGCCTCCGTGTGGAGTGGAGAAAGTCTTGTGCAGATTGAGATGGACAACGTCCATGCCCATGTCTCCCGGGCGCGCCTTGCCCATGATGGCGTTGAGGTTGGCTCCGTCGTAGTAAAGGAGGGCTCCGGCTTCATGGACCAGACGAGATATCTCCAGGATATCTTCCTCAAAAAGTCCAAGAGTGTTGGGATTGGTGAGCATCACGGCTGCCGTGCGCTCCGATAGGGCAGCGGCTAGTATTGCAGGGTCGATGGTACCGCGCTCTGAGCTGGAGATTTCCTGTACGGAGAAACCGGCCATGGCTGCGGTGGCCAGGTTGGTTCCGTGAGCGGAGTCGGGGACGATCACCGTGTCTCTGTACTCCCCGCCATGATCCAGGTGATAGGCGCGGATCATGAGTATGCCGGCCAGTTCTCCGTGGGCGCCCGCGGCGGGCTGAAGGCTCATCCGCTCCATGCCGGTGATGGCCAGCAGGGCTTGCTCCAGCTCCCACATTACCTGGAGCGCCCCCTGGACATCTTTCGGGTCTTGATAGGGATGAAGGGCGGAGAAGCCCGAGAGACCGGCCAGCTCATCGTTGAGCTTGGGATTGTACTTCATGGTGCAGGAGCCCAGGGGGTAGAATCCGGTGTCCACGGCGTAGTTCAGGTGGGAGAGTCGCGTGTAGTGGCGCACTATCTGGGGCTCCGCTACTTCAGGCAGAGAGGGGGGACGGTCTCTCAGTGCTATGCCGGGGAGCAGCTTCTCCACGGCGACTGACTCCACCCCGTCTTCAGGAAACGCAAGACCACCTTGGCCGGGATAACTCTTCTGGAAGATGAGCTTCTGGATCCCCATCCTATCTTCCGTCGTGCCCATCATCTTGTCCTTTCCGCAGGCTCTTTGCTACGGAGGGCAGGCATGACCTGGGAGGCCGCTTCTACGTACCTGGCAAGGTCTGCGGGCGTGTTCACCTCAGTTACCGCGACCAGGATTGTCTCCTCGCTCCCGGGGTAGAAGCGACGAAGGTGTACCCCTGGGTCTATCCCTTTCTCTCGCATTCTTTCCACGAAGTTTCCTGCTCCCCCACGCACGGTCAGTGCGAACTCATGGAAAAATGGGGCCGAGTAGAGACGTTCTATGTCGGGAATAGAGGCCAGGGCAACGCACAGGTGATGGGCGCGTCTCAGGCATATTTCGCCTACTCGATGGAGTGCTTCGGGTCCCAGAAGGGCCAAGTAAATGGTAGCCGTGAGGGCGTTGAGGGCCTGATTGGAGCAGATGTTGGAGGTGGCCCGAGATCGCCTGATATGTTGTTCCCGTGCTTGCAGGGTCAGGGTGTAGCAACGCCGCCCGTCTGCGTCCAGAGTTTCACCAACCAGACGTCCGGGCAATTGTCGGAGAAGGTCCTGGTGGCAGGCCAAGTAGCCGGCGGACGGCCCTCCGAAAGACGCCGGGTTGCCAAAAGGCTGGAGGTCGCCTACCGCTATGTCCGCCCCTTCCGCGCCGGGAGGCGAGAGTACTCCCAGAGTTATCGGGTTCTGGACGACGACCAGCAGTGCCCCTGCTTCGTGGGCCGCCCGCGCGTGGGATGCGATGTCCTCGATGACGCCGAAGAAATTGGGTTGTTGGATTATCAGGACGCCCGCTTCTTCCAGGGTGCCGGAGTTCGAAGTCAGGGTGGTCGTGCGGCCGGTTTCCCGGTCTAACGGGATCCGCTCCACTCCAGCTCCCGGTCCCGATGCGTAGGTCTCAACCGTTTGGATGGTCTCAGGGTGGAGGCCCGCGGAGAGGACAATGTGGTTCCTGCCGGTCTGCCGGAGAGCTAAGAATGCAGCTTCAGCGGCGGCGGAGGCCCCGTCATACAGGGAGGCGTTGGCTACTTCCAGCTCCGTGAGCTGGGTGATGACGGTCTGGAATTCAAAGATGTGCCGGAGTGTTCCCTGGCTGACCTCGGCCTGATAGGGCGTGTAGGCGGTTGTGAACTCGCTTCTGGAAGCGAGGGACCGTACTGCGGACGGGATGTAATGATTGTAGCATCCTGCACCCAAGAACCCCGACCCACCCCATACCCGGTTGTTCGCTGCAAGTCGCTCTATCTGGACACGTGTCTCCATCTCAGAAAGACCGCTCCGCAAGGGCAGTTCTTCACTTCGCAAAGTCTCCGGGATCACCTGAAACAGCTCCTCCACGGATGAGACTCCTATAGTCTCCAACATCCTGCGTCTTTCCTCTGCGGTGTGAGGCAGGTGGGTGTGGTGCTGGTAGGTCATCCTCACATTTCCTCTTCCGGTAACGGAGTTCTGCCTCGGCGGTAGAAGGGTAGGTCTGCCACCTCCACAGGGATCTCTCCGCGGTGAGAGCGCACCGTCAGTCTGGTGCCGGGAGCCGCTTCGCCAGGAGGGATGTATCCCAGGGCTACGGGCAGGCGAAGAACAGGGCTGTAGGCTCCTGAGGTGATTTTGCCCACTTGCCGCGTGCTTGCATCGATAGGATCACCGGAACGGGGTATGATCCTGGCCCGTGTCACAAAGCCCGCGAGTACGCGATCCGGGTCTTTTTCTCGCATGCGCAGGAGAGCTTCTTTTCCGATAAACGAGGGTCGGTCCAGATCCACGAAGCGGTCGAGGCCGGCAGAAAAGGGGTTCATGCTCTCTGTGATGTCTTGGCCGTGCAGTAGGAGTCCTGCCTCCAGCCGCAGAGTGTCTCGGGCCCCCAGTCCGCACGGGAGTACCCTTGCCGAATGCCGTGCCTGCATTATCATGCGCCAAAGATCCAGCGCCTTCTCCCGAGAGACCATCAACTCCGCCCCCCGCTCTCCCGTGTATCCTGTCCTCATCAAGCCGACCATGATGTCTCCGAGTGCGGTTTGTTTGTGGGTGAAGGGCTTCATCTCCACGATCGATCCCTCTCCCAGTGTGCTGAGCAGAGGGAGCGCTTCCGGTCCTTGCAGGGCGAAGAGGCAGGTTTCCATCGTCAGATCATGTATCTTGCAACGAGGTAGGTGTGCGCCGAGCCACTCTCGGTCTGCGCTGGTGCGGGCGGCGTTCAGGATCAGCAGGAGCCCCGTCTCCGTGCAATAGGCGATGAGGTCATCCATTATTCCGCCTTCTTCGTTTAAGAGAAGTGTGTAGGCGGCCTGACCCGGTTGTAGTCCCTCAAGGCCCCCGCTAACCAACGGACCTACTACATCCAGGGTCTCTCCCAGGGTTCCTTCGCTTGAAACAAAGATCCGTCCCATGTGAGAGATGTCGAAGAGACCGGCCTGCCTGCGAACGTGCAGATGCTCCTTGATGGTGGAGGTGTAGCGGATAGGCATCTCCCATCCGGAAAAAATCCCCATCCTGGCGCCCAAGCGCCTATGCTCCGGGTCTAGAAGGAGTACTCCGTTCCGTGCCGGAATGTTGGTGTCTTCCATTCTTTGCATCCTTGAGGTCTGTGATCATTGATCGCGACATCCGCTGGGTCAAAGCATCCACTGGATCAAAGCAATGAATACCCTGAATGCTGAGAGATGACACTTATTGAAATCTTCGCACTCTCTTCACGTTTTGCTCATATTTTGTTGGCACAATATGAAGAGAGAGAGCGGTGGGTCTGGTAGAAGAGGAGGGGCCGGCCTTGATGGTCTTGGTGACCAAGCCGTTCAACCCGGGGGAGCTGATGCCTCGGGAAGCACGCGTGTTGACTGTGGAGGGGCGTGAGGTCGATTCGACACCTCGGGAGTTTGACCTGCTTCACTACCTGATGCCAAACTATGGCGTGGCTCTTTCCCGCGGGAGGCTCCTGGAGCAGGTGTGGGACTACTCGTTCTACGGGGATGCCCGGACTGTGGACGTCCATATCCGGCGGTTGGTGGATGCACTTCTGACACTCTCGCGTTTCGACTCCCGGGAGTTCCATCCCAATCTTTCAGCAGTGAATGTGGCTGACATTGTGCAGGAAGAAGTGGACATCATGGAGGAGGATGGTTCCCTGGATGCAGACCGGATCCATACCGACGTCTTCGGAGGGACAGGACTGGTCACTGATCCGGACATGTTGCGGCAGGTTGTCAATAATCTGCTGCGCAATGCAGTCCAGTACGGCGGTGAGGTGAAGGTTCGCGCGGAATCTGACTCCACAGTCTTCCGGGTCAGTCTTCCCATTGTCCACGACAAACTTGGAGCGGAGCCATTGGCGTAGTACTCTAATAGGGTCAATACTGCCGTGCGATCGGAGAACTAGGAAATAGAGGTCTAGGATGCGCATCACCCTTATCGAACCAGCCCCTCCAGGATTCCACGTATACAGCTTCATCAAACAGGTCCGCCTGGGGCTGCCGCTCCTGGGGACGCTTCTTCGTGATCGCGGTCATGATGTGCGCATCATGGCGGAAGGTCTTGGAGAGCTGGATTGGTCGCGGATACTATCATCAGATCTGGTGGGCATAAGCAGTATCACGTCTACTGCGATAAAGGCCTATCGGTATGCCCAGCGGGCAAGAGATGCGGGCATAGATGTGGTGATGGGGGGCCCGCACGTCACTTTTGAGCCGGATGAAGCCTTGGAGTTTGCGGATTATGTAGTTCGGGGCGAGGGTGAAGACACCATGCTGGAACTCATGGACCATTTAGAGAACGGCAGAGAGGCCAAGGACATTGCGGGGCTGTCCTTTCACGACAAGGGAAGATCTCACGTTCATAATGACCCGCGTCCCCTGCGGCCCACGCTCACTGATCTGCCAATCTCAGACCTCGCCCTCATAGATCACCATGAGAAGATTTCTCCTACCCCCATACTCACTTCCAGGGGCTGTCCTTACGACTGTGAGTTCTGCTCGGTCATCTTGATGTTCGGAAGGAAGGTAAGAACGGTTGATTCTGCCCGAGTCATAGAGGACATTAATGAGGCCCAGCCTGAGAGCATCTTCTTCTACGATGATAACTTCTTCATCACCAAGAATAGGGGCCGGACCATGCTAGCGGCGATGATCCGTGCGGGCTTGAAGATTCCATTCTCAGCGCAAATCAGAGTTGACTCCATCTGCAGGCACGGGAAAGTGGACTATGAGCTGCTGGGGCTTATGAAGGAAGCGGGTTGCGAAAGAGTGTACATGGGGCTGGAATCCGCGAATCCGGAGACGCTGAAGAACTATAACAAGCGGCAGGACGTTGGTGATATCTCGGGCGGAATCAAGGCTCTCCATGATTACGGAATCGACACCCACGGGATGTTCGTTTTTGGTGCGGATACGGACACGCCGGAGACTCTTATGGAGACCGTCGACTATGCCATAGAACATGACATCACCACCGCTCAGTTCATGATCCTCACGCCGCTCCCCGGCACCCGGCAATGGGACAAGTTTGAGAGCGAGGGACGCATCTTCACCAAGAACTGGAGCTTATATGATGGACACCACGTGGTGTTCCACCCCAAGAGAATGACGCCCTGGGAGCTTCAAGACACCACACTGACGGCCCATCAGCGCTTCTACAATTTGAGGAGGGCGACGGGCAAAGGCAAGTTCGGCTTCCACGGTTTCCTGATCAGTCACGGGTGGGAGAGGGTCCCAGAGAACATGGCTTACCTGAGGGAGTTGAGAGAGTTCTCCGCAAAGGAGCAGTGATCAGCAAGGAATTATCGTGCTGGGACAGAACATATAGGCATCATATGATTTGCGTGATCGGAGTTTGGTGTTTAGCTAGCGCGGGAAGTGAGGGGATTTGAGTCGGGTCCTGGTCCTTGCGAATCAAAAAGGCGGCGTAGCAAAGACCACTTCTACCCTCAATCTGGGGGTTGCCCTCCATGAGCTTGGCCATGGAGTGCTGATCGTTGACATGGATCCGCAGGGCAATCTGACTATGAGTCAGGGGCTGGATCCTGATGAAGTCAATCCCAGTATGAACGAGGTACTCACCCAGGGGATCTCCATTGAGGATGTGATTTACAAGCGGGAATTGGACATTGCGGTGGCAAGTATCGATCTCGCCGGGGCGGAACAGGTATTGATGTCCGTCATTGGGAGAGAGCGCGCAATGAGCCGGGCCCTAATGCAGGTGAAACACCTGTATGACTTTGTGCTGATAGATACTCCGCCGTCTCTGGGTCTCCTCACCATCAACGCACTAACCGCCGCTGACTCGGTCATTGTTCCTGTACAGTGCGAGTATCTGTCAATGCGGGGATTGGCCCAACTTCAGGGCACTTTGGAGCTGGTGAGGGAGAACCTGAATCCTGACGTGAAGTTGGGTGGCATCCTACCTACGATGTTTGATTCTCGGACTCGGCACGGCATGGAGGCTGTGGAGTTGTTGAGGGAGAGTTTCGGGGAGCTGGTTTTTGACACTGTCATCAGGAAGACCATCAAGTTTGCAGAGGCACCGGTAGAGGGGATTTCGGTGTTGAAGTATGCTCCCAGCAGCGATGCAGCGGAGTCTTACCGTTCTCTGGCGAGAGAGGTGCTGAATGGCAAGAAAGTCTAGCATGAGAAAGAGCGGTCTGGACTCCCTCTTTCGGGCCACACAACCGGCCCGGGATGAGCAAGAGCAGAAGCAGGGCATGGATAGGGATGCCGACCAGGACAGCCGGGAGACGGAGGATGCTCGCTCGGGGGAGGTGGGTTCAGGAGTGGACCCGCCGGCAGGAGAGGGAGAGTCCCGGGCCGGCGCGGGCAGGCGGCGTCTCATTCCACCGTCCCGAAGCTTTCCTGCAGTTATCAGGGTGGTTGGCGTGGGTGGCGCGGGTGTGAACGCGGTCAACCGTATGCTGGAAGCCGGCCTGGAGGGAGTGGAGTTCATCGCCATCAATACGGATGTCCAGTCCTTGCAGAGTTGCGAAGCGGATCACAAGCTGCGTATCGGCCGAGATCTGACGCAGGGTTTGGGTGGTGGCGCGGATCCAGAGATAGGGAAGCAGGCGGCTCACGAGGCTCGGGATGACATCAAGGCCCTTCTCAAGGGCAGTGACATGGTCTTCGTCACCGCGGGAGAGGGTGGTGGCACGGGGACCGGGGCTGCACCGGTTATCGCGGAGATCGCACGTGATGTGCAAGCTCTAACAATCGGGGTTGTCTCCCGCCCGTTCTCGTTCGAAGGACGGAAGAGGAGCAAGCAGGCGGATGATGGTATTCTGGAATTGGCCCATGCGGTGGATACGGTCATAGTGGTCCCCAACCAGAAACTTCTGGAGGTGGCGGAGCGGGGGACCTCCATGGTGGAGGCGCTGCGCCTGGCTGATGATGTGTTGCGTCAGGGCGTGCAGGGAATATGCGATCTGGTCACGGTACCTGGTCTCATCAACCTCGATTTGGCCGACGTTCGAACCATCATGACAGATGCCGGTACCGCGCATATGGGTATAGGGATGGCACAGGGAGAAGGGCGTGCTGAGAAGGCGACGGAGGTGGCCATCAATTCCTCCCTGCTAGAGACTTCCATACAGGGTGCTCGTGGAATCCTATTGAACATCAGCGGTGGAGAAGATCTATCCCTGTTCGAGGTCAACCAGGTGGCGGAGCTGATCAATCACGCCGCAGATGTGGAGGCCAACATCATCTTTGGGGCTGTGGTAGATGACTCGTTGCAAGAAATGTTGCGGGTTACTGTGGTGGCCACCGGTTTCAGCGGGCTGTCCGGCGAAGACACAGGGACGTCGGCCGAGGATGGAACGCAGACCGAGAAGGGTGGAACTTCCCTACCTGCCCCCGGAGAGGGCGCAGAGGAAAGGCAAGAGGAGGACTACAACGAGGGTCCGGAAGGTGACTTGGATATCCCATCGTTTCTCCAGCGCAAGCAGGATGATGATGCCTGACCATCCCGTAGCTGTTCACCTGCAACTCAGATAGGGGAGGGACCGCATGACGGAAAACACCAAGGTGCTCGCCGCCGTCTTGCAGATGAACAGCACAGAGGATGTTGCTGCCAATGTTGCTTCCGCGCTTGCTCTGGTGGAGGAGGCGGTGCTTTGGGGGGCAGAGCTGCTGGTCCTGCCGGAGAAGTTCCACTACCTGGGTGGGGCAAAGGGTGCTGTGGCAGCCAGTGAGCCTTTGGACGGGGCGTTGATGACTTCCCTGTCTGAGACAGCGGCCCGGCACGGTATCTTTCTCTTGGCGGGGAGTATCTGGGAAGAGATTGAGGGGGACCATCGTGCGTACAACACCAGTGTCCTCCTTGGTCCGGATGGCCAGCAGATTGCTGTATACCGCAAGATCCACATGTTTGATGTGGATGTCGGCGGCCACAGTTACAGGGAGAGCGATGATTGCTGTCCGGGGAGCCAGGTGGTTACCGCCCAGATGAACGCGGGGCTCAAGGTCGGCATGTCCGTATGCTACGACCTGCGCTTCCCCGAGCTATACAGGAAGATGGTCGCGGCAGGCGCGCGCATCTTCACAGTCCCTGCCGCGTTTACCATGGCCACAGGCAGGGATCATTGGGAAGTGCTCCTGCGCGCTCGCGCAGTGGAGAACCAGGTCTTCGTGGTGGCCGCTAACCAGGTGGGACGGAATGGTGAGGGATTGGAGTCCTACGGACGGAGTATGATTGTCGATCCCTGGGGAATAGTGCTGGCTCAGGTAGGAGATGGGGAAGGAATCGCCGTCGCTGAGTTAGATCTCTTGAATCTGGAGCAGGTGCGTGCGAATCTCCCTGCCCTGAATCACCAGGTCCTCTAACTCTGGTCCTCTAACTCTGGTCCTCTAACTCTGGTCCTCTAACTCTGGTCCTCTAGGCCTACGTTTATTTCGAAGCGCCGGGAGGGCTTCTCCAGGAACCCCATCTCACGATAGAACCTATGAGCCTCCACGTTCCAGGTCTCTGCGTCCAGATGGACCCTGAAGCAGCCCCGCTTCCGTGCTTCTTCCATGGCGGCGCGGAGGAGGGTACGGCCTGCGCCGCGCCGCCGATAGGTCTGGGTCACCAGCATGTCCTGAACCTCCGCCGCCTCAGCTGCCGACCAAGTGCTGACGGTGAAGAGCAAGGCGCACATGCCCACGGGCACGCCGGATACTTCCGCGAGCAGGAACAGGTGATTATCGCTCGCCAGAGCATCTGTGAGGATGGCGCGCAGCCGGTGCTCAGCAGGGAGCGGCCAACGGTGATGTTCCATGATCTCGACCATCAGGTGCAAGAGGTGTTCCAGATCTGAGGGCTGCGCGCGACGGATGCTCAAGCGGTCACCGGGCGAGTGCGTCATGACTGAATGCGCCTTCCTGCCAGACGATGGGCCCTTCTCACGTTCTCCAGATCCGGGCCTTTACCGTCTAATCCCGGAACCTCAAGGATGAAGGGTAGATCCGCCAGCTTGGGATGGGTTATAAACCGGGATAGGCCCTCTTCACCTATCTGGCCCTCCCCTATGTTTTCGTGTCTATCCCGACGAGAGCCCAGTGAGCTCTTGGAGTCATTGAGGTGGATGAGTTGCACTCGTTCCATGAGGTTCCTTTCCGTCAACTCCTCCAGAAGGGAGTTCAGTCCCTGCTCAGTATGGATGGCATACCCTGCCGCGAACAGGTGCGCAGTGTCCAGGCACAGCCCGGTGTCATCAGGCAGAAGCGAGAGCAGACTCTCACATTCTTCTGGAGTCCGTCCCACCGATCCTCCTCCGCCTGCTCCTGGCTCCAGTAGGAGAGAGGGCAGGCTTTCAGCGGCGACGTTCTTGGATACTTCCTTGAGGGCTGCGGATACTGATTCCTGAACCCTTCTGAGCGCGTTCTTCAAGCCGTCACCCTTGCGTGATCCGATGTGTGTGACTACTCCCAAAGCTCCAGTTGCCGCCCCTACTTCCAGAGCGTGGGCTATTGCTGAAGAGGAGCGGAGTCTCACCTGTGGATCGGGTCCCGCTGGGTTCGCCAGATAGATGGTATGGATGAAGAGAGATATGTTCATCTGCCCCAGAGATACCCCCAAGCCATGCAGATCTTCCTGGCCCGGTCTCTTCCCTTCCCATTGTCGAGGGTTGGAGGGGAATATCTGTGCGACGCTCGCCCTTATGTCCTGTGCTCTTCCGGGAACCTTGGACACGCCGCCGGCCGTGGACACATGAGCTCCTATCACGGGCTTCGCGCCTGATTGCCTCAGTTCAACCTCCTGCCTACCGTGTAACATGTGGAATTGATGATACCGCTTCGCGACAATGTACGGACAAACAGTTTCGCATACGTCACGTATTCGTTGATTGCCCTGAATGTGGCAATCTTCTTCTATGAGTTCTCACTGGCGCCGGAGGAGCTCCAGAGGTTCATCATGACCTGGGGCTACGTTCCGCACCGTGTGTCACAGGTGTTCTCCACCGGTCCGGTCTTGGATCTTGATGTCGGAGCAATAGTGAGTCTGTTGACATCGATCTTTCTGCACGGCGGATGGCTGCACGTTTTGGGCAACATGCTCTATCTCTACATATTCGGAAAGACTGTGGAGGATGCCCTGGGATCCCGTCGGTTCCTGGCCTTCTACCTTGGCGTGGGTGTGGCGGCGAACCTGGCTCAGGTGCTGATCAGTCCCATGTCGTCTGTACCCGGAGTGGGGGCGAGCGGAGCCATAGCGGGGATCTTGGGAGCATACCTGCTCTTGTATCCGAGAGCGGGCGTCCTAGTGCTGGTCCCTATCTTCATCTTCATTCAAGTGGTTACGTTGCCAGCGGCAGTGGTTCTGGTATTCTGGTTTGTGATCCAGCTGTTTCAGGGGACCATGTCTTTGGCGGCTGGGCAGGCTGGAGCTGGTGGAGTGGCTTTCTGGGTACACGTTGCCGGATTCATTCTGGGGATGCTTCTGGTGATTCCCGTGAGAAGGCGTGCGGATAAGGGGAAGAGATGAGCTCGCCGGTGAAGAGACTTGCAGCAGGCGATGGTGAGTTGTTCCCAGAGAATGTCGGCTGAGGAGGCCCAGGCTGTCACCCCGTCCGTGGAATCTACCCTGGCTGAGCAGAGATGAGCACGGTCTCAATGTGTGGGCTGTGGAACCTCATTTCAGTGGTTCCCATCGGCAGTTCCTAGAGGGCTTTCGTCAGTACTCGGGCCATCGGATAGACCTTCACACGCTTCCCGGGCGACACTGGAAATGGCGTATGCACGGAGGAGCTCTGTCTCTGGCCCGTTCTTCCTACCATGCGTCTGGAGAAGGGGGTCCGGACGTGATCTTCGCCTCTGACATGTTGGATCTTCCTCACTATGTTGCCCTGGCTCACCCGGCCGTGCGCCGTGCTCCCACAATGGTCTATTTTCACGAGAACCAGCTCACCTATCCGCTCCCTCCGGGTGTGGAGAGGGATTTGGGCTACGGGGTGAAGAATCTTGTCTCCGCGCTCTCCGCAGATAGAGTGTTCTTCAACTCCGAATTTCACAGGCGTGAATTCTTGCGGGGGCTGCGGGACCTGTTGGATTCCGTACCAGACGAGGTTCCGATATGGGCTCTGGAGCAGGTCCAGGAAAAGGGCGTTGTTCTACCTCTGGGTTGCGATCTTCGCCGACTGGATGAACTCGTCTCCTCCGGCGGGAGCCCGCTCAGAAGGCAAGGTGATGGCGATCCCGCTCGGTGGGGAGAGGCTGACAAGGGACCGCTGATCTTGTGGAACCATCGTTGGGAGTATGACAAGGCTCCGGGTCTCATGTTCCAAGCCCTCTATGATCTCATGGAGGATGGAGTGGGTTTTCGCTTGGCCATGGCGGGTCCAAACCAGGGAGTACCCACCGCCGAGTTCAAGCAGGCGCGGGAGAGACTGGGTGGCAGGATTGTGCAGTGGGGCAAACTGGAGGATGACTGCGAGTACGCAGATCTACTACTGAACGCTGATATCGTTGTCTCCACCGCGCTTCATGAGTTCTTTGGCACCTCAGTGGTGGAGGCAATGTACTGCGGGTGTCGTCCGGTTCTTCCTGCCAGATTGAGCTATCCGGAGCTGGTCCCTGAAGAAGTTCACGCCCGAGTGCTGTATCAGGAGGGTGGGCTTGTACCCCTGCTCCGGCGTGCCATAGAGGAAGGACTTCCCTGGTCAGAGGATTGGCAGAGGACGTGGATGATACCGTTTGATTGGGCCAACATGCGCCGTCGGTATGACCAGGAGGTGTGGTCGTGCTGGGAGTCGCGCAGGAAGGAGTGGACTGATGCTGAAGTTTGACCACGGTTTGTGCATGAGGGGAGCATTGGGCGCCCGGGGGTTGTCTGAGTCTTTACTTCAAGCTGTGCGCTTCGCGATGCAAGACGGGGAGCATAGACTGAGAGAAGAGCGGGACAGGGGGGGACTGGCATGGATGGAGCTTCCCTATCGCCGTCCGGATGAAATCCTGAAGTACGTTCAAGCTGTGGAGCCTCGTTTCGACAACGTGGTGGTACTTGGTATCGGCGGGTCAGCGCTGGGCACGATTGCTCTCTCCACGGCACTGCGTCCGCAGTATGCTGATCTCTTGCCACGGGAAGCGCGCGGAGGGCATCCGCGTCTGTTTGTAGTCGACAACGCCGATCCTGATCAAATCTGTGCGCTGTTCGCAAATCTGAACCTCAGCCGGACCCTGGTCAATGTGATCTCCAAGTCTGGGTCGACTGCCGAGACCATGGCCGCCTACATGGTGGCGCGCGGCCTGGTGGAAAAGACTCTGGGGCGCGGACATGTGAGAGATCACTTTGTGTTCACAACTGGCCCGGATGGCGGAGCGTTGCGGGATATCGGGCGCAGAGAAAGCATCAAGTTGTTCGATATCCCCAACGGAGTGGGTGGTCGCTTCTCGGTGCTCAGTCCGGTTGGTCTCCTTCCTTTGGCCCTGGCGGGAGTGGATGTGGAGCCGCTTCTGGCCGGGGCCAGAGACCTGGACAGCACGGTCAGCGGGCGTCCGGTCATGGACAATCCCGCCTACCTGTTTGCGACAATCCAGTTTTTGATGGACACGCATTTTGGGCGGAATATATGCGTCATGATGCCCTATTCCGCGCGGCTGCGTGATGTGTCAGACTGGTTTCGACAACTCTGGGCAGAGAGCCTGGGCAAGGCGTTGGATAGAGAGGGAAAGACCGTGCATATCGGCCAGACGCCTGTGAAGTCCTTAGGGACAACGGATCAGCACTCTCAGGTCCAACTCTACTCTGAAGGTCCGGATGACAAGGTGGTTACGTTCTTGCGTGTTGAACATTTCGACAGGGATGTCACCCTGCCGAATATCCACGCCGAGTACGAATCCGTCTCATACTTGCGGGGCCGGAGACTGTCTGAGCTGATGGATGCGGAGCTGATGGGGACCGCTTGGGCTCTTGCCCGCCGGGGTCGTCCCTCTATGACATTCACTCTGCCCAAAGTGGACGCCTACCATGTGGGTCAGCTCATATATGTACTTGAAGTGTCTGCCGCTGTTGCCGGGGAGCTCTACAACATCAACGCGTTTGATCAACCAGGGGTCGAGTTGGGTAAGGAAGCAGCTTACGCGCTCATGGGCCGCGGGGGATATGAGGAGATGGGGCGGGAGATAAGGGAATACCTGAGCGCCCATGGGGGCGCGGAGGACGACTCGGAGACGGCTCGCTCCTCTGAAGAGTTGACAGAATAGAGGAGTTTGTCCTCATCTAGGGGGATGATCGGCGCCGGTGCAAAGGTTGCACCCTTTGCTTCCTTAGGTCATCTCGTTTACCGTGGATGCTATGATTCATGCGGTGTTAGAGGGGCTGGTTCCGGACGTTGCTCTGGGTTGAGGACTGGGAGGTCAGATGCTCAGGTGGGTGGTCTTGCTATTCGTCGGCATGATGGTAGTTGTCGGCGTTTGGCTGGCGTGGTTCTGGAGAGGGAAACAGAAGGAATATGAAGCCAAAGTGAGTCGTGGGGTACAGATCCAGAAGGACGTGCCTCTTTTCCACTTTGGGGTTCTGATTCTGGCTATCGTGCTGATCTTGGGAGCGGTAGGCAGGGAGGCGTCTAAGCTACTCTCCGGACAGAATACCTGGCAGGCCGTTGTGCTGTTGTTGGTGGGGGTTGCGTTTCTTGGTGCGGATCTCTACATCATCTACTCACTTGTCTTCGAGAAGGAGGAGGGCAGTGAGGATGAAGGGGGTGGTGAGGCCGAGGGAGGTGCTGCGGGAGGCACTGAGGAATAGGTGCCGCAGAGCGGGTGCAATCGGTCTGTTTGTCCCTCCGCTCCCTTTCCTTTTCTCACCTCTCCAGGAACACGGTACGGGTGGGATAGGCGAAGTCCAACCCTTCTTCCTCGAAGCGCTTGAATAGGGCGAAGTTGATCTTCTGTTGGGCATCCATATACATAGCGTAATCCTTGGTCAGGACGTAGTAGACTACCTCGA
>Ga0209587_1000219_pt1 | contig 28626 bp, 31 predicted proteins | sample NGEPerD_2_FD_184512 | JGI IMG/M metagenome (GOLD analysis project Ga0209587, IMG submission 184512) | Arctic peat soil microbial communities from the Barrow Environmental Observatory site, Barrow, Alaska, USA - NGEE PermafrostL1-D... | ecosystem: Environmental > Terrestrial > Soil > Wetlands >...
GCACCAGCCACCCCTATCCAGGAAACTCAGGCTAGGCCTCGTCGCCGGGGGTGGTGTCTTCGTGTTTTGCGCGTGCGCGCACCGGCGGACAGCCCGTCTCGTACGGCTGAAAGTTGCGCCATACCGCGCGCCTGCCCGTCTCGTGGTCGGGCGTGCGTGTCGTCGCCGTCCCGCACACGTGGAGGGCGAGGATGCCGGCGTCATGCATGTCGGAGAACTGATGCGACGTCGGGTCGATGATGATCTCGCCGACCACCGAGTCTTGCTTCGCCATTCGCTCGGCGTCGTGTGCCTCAACGACCCACAGGAACCGCGGCCACTGCGTGAACCTGTACAGGTACTCGATCTCCTCGCCGAGCCCGCGATCGCCGAGGTCGCGCTTGTAGTCGCGCGCCAGAACAGCGTACGTCCGGTAGTGGATCGTGCCGTTCTTCACCGCCTCGGCAAACTCCTCGGGTGGGCCGTCCTCGCTGCCCGCCGCGTTGCAAAGCCGCTGGTACCACTGCCTGCCGATCTCCTCTGCCTTCTCGGCTGTCAGGTAGAACTTCGGCGGCAGCGGCGGGACGGCGAGCTGCCAGCCGTCGCCGTCAGCCCACGGGTTCGCGACCGGTATGTACGGGCCTCGCGCGTCGTCGTGGACGTACAGCATCATCCCCTCGTGCTCGGGGACCGGCCGGGCGCTGTGGTAGCCAACGACGACGCGGGCATGGTCCTGGGACACGACGATTGGCGGCAACTCGCTATTGACGTACCGGCACACGATCGCGAACAGCGACAACTCCCGCTCATCCCTGCTCGCCTCACGGTTCTCGGGCAGGTCGATCAGCGTCGGCGACATCCCCAGGCGCGTGAGACCGTCGAGCATCTGAGCCAGGCTCAAACCCGCCGACGGGCTCTGGCGGCCCACGACCAAGCCACCGGTGGACGCGTCATGAATGTCGACCGGCAGCCTGCGGGGGGTGCCGTGGCGAAGGTGTGCGTGGCGGAGCACCATCCACTGGACCGCATGCGCACAACGCAGGAACTGCTCGTCCTGGCTGACGAACGGCACGCCGCCGACGTCCAGGTCCCACCCGAACAGGCTGACTGTCTCATGCGCAAGGCACAGCACGTCGCCCGCCATCTCGGGCGGCGGCGCCAACATTGTCCGGCCCACCGGGCTGCGCTCCAGAGGACGCATGACTGCGTAGCCCTTGTACGACCCGGCGTGGTCGGGGATCGCGCGCAGGTCGTCGAACCGGCCTGAGAAGAAGTGGAGGCGGTGACTAACCGAGGGGTACCGCCGATACGTGCCCGAGTAGAACCGCGCATGCTCGCTACGGAAGTCGGCGTCGATGTACCGGCGTTCGACCACGACGGTGACCGTGCCGTGCGCCCGGGCGATCTCAATGACGCGGTTGAGCGGTGCGTTGCGGCGTGCGGGCGCACCTGGCCGCGACTCGTACGGCGCGCGAAGTTCATCCCAGGCGTCATCCTCGACGGTGGCCACGATGACGGCAGGCTTGCCATCCGGCGTCCAACGGAAGAACCGCCCCTGGAACGGCTCGGCTGCGTCGTCCCCCGTCACGCGCTGCTCAGAGCCTGATGCTCCCCAGCTTGTGGTCGGGTATGTGCTCGAGCCGGTCGACCTTCTCCAGTCGCTCGGCGAACTCCTGCTCCTGCTCGCTGTCCGTATGGCTGGCGATGCGCGCAAGCCACTCGGGCCCGACGTCCTCGCCCGGCAGGTCCGAACCGTACGTGAACCGCGTCTCGTCGGCCACGTCGATCACCCCCTCGTCACGTGCCAGCCGTCGGCGGGCGGTGCTCGAGGATATTAGACCACCTGTGTGACAAGCCGCCGCACGGTGCGCGGCCACCGGCTCGTACAGCAGGCCAGCGAGCGGCCACCACGTAACGGCGCCGCCCAGGTCTACGCCCTCCTCGGCGAGAAGTGCCCGCTGTGCACCAGGGACTCCGGCGAGGTCCGCTGGCACGACCCGGTGCACGGGAAGGCGTTCCGGCACGAGCGCCGCGAGCGCGCGTGGCAACGAGCGGGCTCCCCCCGGAGGCGCCGCAACAACGGCCGCCAGCTGCCCGTACGTCACCAGGCGTCCCGGCGGAATCCTTCGCAGGAACCACCGCAGCCGGTCAGCGCGCAGGACGGGCAACTGCGGGTAACGGATGCCCTCCTCGATCACCGCGTCACCCGTCCGCGCGCTGCCCGGTGCGACCACCACGGCCAGCGTCCCACGCAGGCCGACCGCTGATGACGGCTCGACATTCGCGTAGCGGCGCAAATGCGCGCACGGTTCACACGAGTAGGTGACACGAAGCACCGCAGAGCCCACACGAAGGGCGGTCCCCGAGGCGAGCCCGTCAACATCAAGGCCGCCGACTGTGACGTTCTCGCGTAACACCCCCGCATGTACGTCGAGCGAGCGAGCGGACTCCTCCGCTACGAGCAGCACCTGACGCGCCGACCCGGCATCGCCGTTGCAGTCCCCAACGACACCGACCTCAGCCACAAAGTCGAGACGTCGCGCCTGACGCATCGCTGCGCCTTTCGTCGTCTTGACCCACAGCGCTGCGATGCGTCCCTGTGCCATGGAACGAGGATCGCACGAAGCGCACCTTCCCGCCCATGACTCGCGCCGGCGGCGCCACGAAGCTGGATGCCAACAGGCGACGGGTGCCGTTCCATCACCACGCGATCATCGCTGCGCCGACGACAGGAAGGTTGTGCACGTTGGTATCCCGCTCGTCACAGATCGCCCGTACTGCGTATCGCTTCGCGCGCACTCTCCCCGCCGAGTTGGCGGGCACGTCCGCGCGATGGCGCGCTGAGTTACGCCCGCACTTCGGCACGTGTCGCGGCGTCGCTCACGCCGGCCGCCGCGACGGCGCGACGCGGCGGCGCGACGCGGCGGCGCGCGAAGCTCGGGTGATGATGCGTAGACGAGGAGCGCGAGCAGCAGGCCGTACACCGGCAGGTGACCGATCAGCTCGAAGCGGTCGAACACCAGCAGCGTCAGGTTGAACGGGACGGCCGCCACGAGCACGACGACTTGGATGCCGGCGCCGCTGATGAGCATCAAGCCGAACACCAGCTCCGTGATCGCGGCGATCCGCACATACACGTCGGCTGGCACCTCGACGCCGATGATACGGAACACGTCGACGGCGGGGTACTGCTCGATCAACTGGGACGCGAGGCCTGGGACGAGCAGCTTTTCGCTGAAGGCGAGAATCACCAGCGCCATACCGCCCGCGACCCGCAATATCCGCAGTGGCGTTCGCAATTCGTCCGCGGTGACATAGCGCGCCCCAAAGCGGTCAGGGCCGGGTGGCAGGAGCGCCACGAACAGCGCCACCCCCAGTGTGTCCAGCGCTTCGACGACCGGCAGCACGCCGGTGAACACCATGCCGATCGGTCCCAGGGCAACCACGACGAGCGCCGCCGGGCGCAGACGGACGCCGGTGATCAGCCAGACGCCCACGACGCCTTCGACCAGTGCCAGGGCGCTGGCACCGGGCACGTCGTCTAAAGAGAGGTGCGGAGCGAGGTAGGAGTTGGTGACCGCGAGCGCGAGGAGCGACACGCCGAGGTGGATGCCGAGGATGCGCGGGATCCAGGGCGCCAGTCGCCCCAGCGGCGTCAGGATCGGCAGCGGCCGCACCAGCCGGCGGGCAACCAGCCACCACCCGGCCGTGACGGCAAGCGCGCCGAGGACCAGAACAAGCGTGAGCGGCTCGCGCAGCAAGCTCAGCCCGAACGGGACGTGGTGTGGGTCGTCCACGTACCACTTGACGTGGGCGAGCAGCGCTGGCGGCATGCGTTCGACACTACGTCGCGGGCGGACACGGTGCTATCCGGGGCACTGGGTTACCATCGCGCTATGACGATGACAACGGCTGACACCGATGTTGCTGACGCCGCCGCGCTGTTCCGCGGCCTGGCCGACCCGGCGCGACTTTCCATTCTGCGACGACTCGCGCAGGGCGAACAGCGCGTCGTCGACCTGACGGGCCACCTCGGGCTCGCACAGTCGACCGTGTCCGGGCATCTGGCGTGCCTGCGCGACTGCGGGCTGGTCACCGTGCGCACGCAGGGCAGGGCATCGGTCTACTCGCTGGCCCAACCTGAGTTGCTGGACCTGTTCGCTGCTGCCGAGCGCCTGCTTGCGACGACAGGGTCCGCAGTCGCGCTGTGCCCCGTCTACGGCGACGCGTCATGACGGCGCCTACAACGTCGTCGAGGGCATCATCGCCGTGTCTGCGGGCGTCGCCGCCGGGCTCGTATCGCTGATCGGCTTCGGGGTGGACTCCGGCATCGAGGTGGCTGCGGCGGGGGTTGTGCTGCACCGACTCACCGCCGACGTGCGCGGTGGCGACGCCGACGAGGCGAAGGAGCGTCGCGCGCTGAGGTTTATCGGGCTGACATTCTTCGCGCTGGCGGCATACGTCGTCTTTGAAGTTGTCAGCAACCTCATCGCCGCTGAGACCCCGGATACCAGCCTCGTCGGGGTGGTCCTCACCGGGCTGTCGGTGCTGATCATGCCGACGCTCGCGCGCCTGAAGCGCCAGGCAGGCGAGGCGATGGGGTCCAGGCTCGTGGTCGCCGATGCCGCGGAGACGAAGCTGTGCGCGTGACTGTCGGTGTCCACCTTCGCCGGGCTTGCGGCCTACTCGGTGCTGGGGTGGACCTGGCTTGACTCCGCCGCAGGGTTCGTCATCGCCTACTTCGCCATCCGCGAGGGGCGTGAGGCGTGGGAAGGCGAGCTCGTCGAAGACGATGACGATGACGACGATGACTGACGTCCCCACCCCACGAGATGCGCGGCCCCTTCCGGGATCGCGCATAACCAGGCGTGCGACACTGGTCGGCGTCGCGGCCGTGGCGATCGTCGTGGACGTGGCGTCCAAGGTAGCCGCGGCGCACTACCTTAACGACGGTCCGTTTGCGCTCGGGGAGCTGCTCACGCTTCGCCTGGTCTACAACGCTGGTGTCGCTTTCGGGGTCGGCGCTTCCGCGCCCGCGGCCGTCGTGATGGCTGTGACCGGCCTGGCCGTCGTCGGGCTGACGGTTATGGCTGCCCGCGGCAGTATCGGGCCGCCTGCTGCCGCGGGGCTCGTTGTCGGCGGAGGCGTGGCCAACCTTGCTGACCGGTTCACCGGCGGCAGTGTCGTCGACATGTTCGACGTTGGCTGGTGGCCGTCGTTCAACCTGGCCGACGTGCTGCTGCTGACGGGCGTCGCGTTGATCCTGGTGTCCGGCCACAGACCGTGGGGGCGGACGTCGGTCGAGCCAGGTGGTGCTCCGCAAGCCGCGCCCGCCGAGCGGTCGTGACGATTGCCGAGACATCTGCGCATGGCACCGAGTCGCCCAGCAGTCCGACGAGCGCTCTTCGCCGGCGGGCTGCCGAGTTCACGAGGCCGGTGAGGCGTGGAACTATGAGGTCGACGAATACTGCGACTCTGGCAACTGCTGCATCAGCGTTGCGCGTGGTGTCGGGCCGGAGCGGCTGATGGGCGAAGAGCACTCACACTCCTCCGCGGCGGCCGCCGTCAGCGGCGGTGCGCGCTACCGCCGCGCGCTGCTGGCCACGTTCGCCCTGACGCTCGTATTCCTCATCGTCGAGGTGGCGGCGGGGCTGTTGACGAACTCGCTGGCGCTGCTGTCCGACGCCGGTCACATGTTCACCGACGTGCTGGGTCTCGGTATGGCGCTCGCGGCCATCCAGGCGTCGCAAAACGCGGCGTCGCATCCGCAGCGCACCTTCGGCGTCTACCGCCTCGAGATCCTCGCAGCGCTGGCGAACGCGATGCTGCTGTTCGGCGTGGCGGTGTACGTGATCGTGGAGGCCATCCGGCGCCTGACCGACCCGCCGGACGTCGTCACCGGGGCGATGCTCGCCGTGGCGATCCTGGGACTGGCGGTCAACGTCGTGGCGCTGTTCCTGCTGCGCGCCGGCGCGAAGGACAACCTCAACGTCAAAGGCGCGTACCTGGAGGTTGTCGCCGACGCGCTGGGTTCCGTCGGCGTCATCGTCGCCGCCGTCGTGATGACCATCACGGGCTGGCTCTACGCCGACGCGCTCATCGCCGCGACCATCGGCGTGTTCGTCCTGCCGCGCGCGTGGCGGCTCGCGCGCCACGCGGTGCGCATCCTGATCCAAGCCGCACCGCCGCACGTGTCAACCGCAGCGCTGCAACGCGACCTCGCAGCGCTCACCGGCGTAGTCGACGTGCACGATGTGCACGTATGGACGCTGACCTCGGCCATGGAGGTCGCCTCGGCCCACTTGATGGTACGCGTCGGCGCGGACTCCCACGCCGTGTTGGACCGAGCGCGCGAGGTGCTCCACGACCGCTATCACATCGAGCACGCGACGCTGCAGGTCGAGCCAGACGACCACCGGGGATGCGAGAAAGTCTCCTGGTAGCCGCGCATCCAGGCGGCTGGTGTCGACGATCGTTGCACCCGGACGTCGCTTCTGTTGACCCATACTGCGTGCGAGTAGATGCTCGTCCGTCAGCCACCCCGCGGCGCGTACATGATCACGGCCACGCCAAGCAGGCACACCGCTGCGCCAATCACGTCGAAGCGGTCGGGCCGGAACCCGTCTGCAACCGCACCCCACGCCAGCGACCCAGCGACGAACACGCCCCCGTACGCGGCGAGGATCCGACCAAAGTTGGCGTCCGGCTGGAGGGTCGCAACGAAGCCGTAGGCACCGAGCGCGACAACGCCCGCGGCCACCCACAGCAGGCCGCGGTCCTCGCGCACGCCCTGCCACACCAGCCAAGCGCCGCCGATCTCTGCAAGAGCCGCGAGAACGAACAGACCGATCGAGCGCGCCACCAACGGTGCCTCCAAGCCTCGGATGGCCTGCACCCTACCGAGGCTCAACGAGGTCGTGGGCGTCGGCCGGCGACGAAGCACGTCGCCCAGGCGAACCCGCGCGACACTGCTCCGTGCGACCGCCCTGCTACCGCCTCGTCTGTTGCGCCCGGATGCTCGGCACGCGCGGCCGAGCGACTGCGTCTGCCTGCCGCCAGGCCGCCCGCCGGAGCAGTCGCAGCCCGTTGAGTCCCACGACGACGGTCGAGCCTTCGTGGCCTGCCACGCCCAGCGGAAGCGGCAGCGTGCCAAGAACGTCCCACGCCACCAGTGCTGTGATGACTGCTCCCGCGACGGCGAGGTTGGCCATGACCACGCGGTGCGCGCGCCGAGACATGCCCATCAGGTTGGCGATGGTCGCGAGCTCGTCGCGGACGATCACGGCGTCGGCGGTCTCCAGCGCCAGGTCCGAGCCGTGACCGCCCATCGCCAGGCCGATGTCTGCCGCTGCCATCGCGGGCGCATCGTTGACACCATCACCGACCAGCAGGACGGTGTGGCCCTGGTCTTGCAGTGCGCGCACGGCAGCGACCTTGCCAGCCGGCAACAGGCCCGCGCGCACGTCGCTCAGCCCCAGTTCGGCCGCCAAACGGTGCGCGGCGCCGACGTTGTCGCCGGTCAACACGATGGGCTGGTGCCCCGTTATCGCAGCCAACGCAACAACGGTTTCCTTGGCGTCCGGCCGCAGGCGATCCGAAAGCCCCAGTACGGCGCGGACGTTGCCATCGACCGCCACGATGACCGCAGTCCTGCCTGCATCCTGCAGCTCGCTCACGTGCTGCGCTGCGGCGCGGCGAACCTCGGCGTCACCTGGCGACTCATTCAGCAGCCGTGGCGAGCCCACCTCGACGCCGCGGCCGTCGACGATCGCCCGGACGCCGACGCCCGGCTCGGACGTGAACGCCGTCGCCGCCGGGACCTGCACGCCGCGTTCAGCTGCCGCGGCGACGATAGCCCTGCCGACGGGATGCTCGCTGGGGCTCTCCGCCCCTGCCGCCAGCATGAGCGCCTCGTCAGCGTCCGTACCCCGGCCGAGGACGTGGATGTCGGTGACGACAGGCGTGCCCTGGGTCAGCGTGCCGGTCTTGTCGAACACCGCGATAGTGGCCGTCCGCAGCGTCTCCATGACCACGGCCGACTTGACGAGCACGCCGTGCCGCCCGGCGTTCGCGATCGCCGACAACAGGGGCGGCATCGTCGCGAGCACGACGGCGCACGGGGAGGCGACGATCATGAACGTCATCGCGCGCAGCAGCGTCGACTCGAAGGTGGAGCCCAGCGCAAGGGGGACAACGAACAACGCCAGCGTTGCGACGACCACGCCGACTGAGTAGCGCTGCTCCACGGCCTCGATGAACAGCTGCCGTTGCGCCTTCGTCGCCGACGCCTGCTCCACCAGCGCCACGATCCGCGCGACCACCGACTCCGAAGCCCGCCGGCTGACCTCGACCCGCAGGGCACCCGCGCCGTTGAGCGTGCCGGCGAACACCTCGTCGCCGGACTGTTTGAACACCGGCAACGGCTCACCCGTCACCGAGGCCTGGTCCACCTCGCTGGCGCCGCCCACGACCACGCCGTCGGCCCCGATGCGTTCCCCTGGCCGGACCAGCACCAGATCGCCGACCGCAAGCTCCGCGGTGTCGACCGTCTCCACGACGTCGCCCTCAAGCAGCCGGTCAGCCCGTTCCGGCGCGAGCTCCAGCAGGGCGCGCACAGAGTCGGCTGTGCGACGCGTGACAACCGCCTCCAACGCGCCGGACGTGGCGAAGATCACGATCAGCAGCGCGGCCTCGAAGATCTGCCCGATCGCGGCCGCCAGCACGGCCGCAACGACCATCAGCAGGTCCACGTCCAGCGTCTTGTCCCGCAGCTCCTGCAGACCTGCCAGTGCCGGTTCCCATCCCCCCGCGACACAAGCCGCGAGATACATCGTCCACCAGGTAGCCGGGTGCAAGCCCGAAACCTGCAGGCCGGCGCCGGCAGCGAACAGCACCGTGGCCGCTACAGCCCAGCGAACCTCGACCATGGCCCACAGGGCGCGAGGGCGGACCGCGGCTTTGGCCAGCGCCGGAGCAGCGGACGGTGAAGAGGGCGTGGCGAGTTCGGTTGACACAGGGTTTCTCCGACGGAGCCTCGAACGGGATGGAACCCCGTTATACATGAACATCTATTCATGTGTTGCCGGCGGGGGTACTCTGCGCCGATGGGGCACGGCGCGAGAGGGCAGGCGCGGGCCGCGAAGCTCGACCCGCACGCGGCGAAGGTGATCGCCACGACGTTGCAGGCACTCGCGGCTCCCAGCCGTCTGCTCATTCTCGGTCGGCTCCGGGACGGGCCGGCGACCGTTGGCGAACTCGCCGAGGCGGTCGCGATGAACCAGTCGGCCGTCTCGCATCAACTGCGCCTGCTGCGCAACCTCGGCCTGGTAGACGGGCAGCGACACGGACGCAGCATCACGTACGCGCTGTACGACAACCACGTCGCTCAGCTGCTCGACGAGGCGGTTTATCACGCAGAGCACCTGCGCCTCTCCATGACCGATCGACCCGCGAATCGCTGACGCGTCCCTCGCGGCAGGCACCAATGGTGCGGGACCGTTCGCCAGCGGGAAAGCGACGTCGTTGGCCTGGAGGTAAACCCCCGCTCCGTAATGCCAGCGTTCGGCTCACCGGCAGTAGCTACCCGTTCGGCATCAGGTGGCCACGCTGCCCTGAATCCTCGACGGCCTTGCCATAGCGAACACGCATCACAGCGCCTGTCGTGAGTCACCATCAGGGCGCCGTCCTCGTCGGCCGTTCGATGCGCCGCCTAACGAAGCAATCGCCCGCCGAATCCGGCAGCCTCTCGGTCGTCCTGGTCGCGGCCGGGCACCATCGACATGACGTCGCCGTTGCTTACGCGAACGTCGGGTCGGCTCGCAAAGCCCTTCGATGAAGCAGCGGCGGCTACCTCGCGGGGATCACGTGACACACTTCCGGCGCGGCGCACTCCGCCGGGTTCAAGGTCGCGGCGCGACTCCTCAGGCGTTCTACGTCGTCGCGCAGAGCGACGAGCTCGACGATGCGCGCATCGAGGTCCGCGGCCCGAGCGTCGAGCAGTCTCGTCACGTGCTCGCAGGGCGGACCGATGCGGTCTCGCACCGAGATGACCTGTCGGATCTCGGCCAAGGTAAGGCCAGCACCCTGTGCCGCTTTGATGAACGCGAGTCGCGTTAGCGCGTCCTCGTCGTAGTCCCGGTATCCAGATCCCTGCCGTCGGGGTTCCGGCAGGACACCCGCCTGTTCGTAGAACCGGATGGTCTTGGTCGTCAGCCCGGTTCTGGACGAAAGCTGGCCGATACGCACTCGACAAGCATAAGACTTGACCTTCCAGTGCAGTGGAAGGTCTACGGTCGTGGTGGCCCACGCCAACGTTGAGGAGCGGCGCGTGAATGAGTAGCTCGCCCGGGCCGAGGATAAAGCTCCCGATTCGCCCAGTACATGCTCGCGAGCCTTCTGCTTGGCCCGCCAAGATGAGCACGGCCTACCTGCCGTCGACGCACGGGTTAGATCTGCTCGAGCGCCTGGACCCCGGGCCGCCCGGGATTCTCCCAGTCACGGCACTTCATTCGCCGCTACGGCAACCAGGTCGTCGGGGTTCCACAGCTGCTTGGCGATGTCCCGGTATAGATTGCCGCGCTCGGCGATGTCGGCCGCCTTGAACTCCTCGTGGGCGCGGAACGGCAGGCCGGACTCCTTGACGAAAGCTAGGAACCCGGGGTTTTTCGTGTAGGTCTGGGGATCCAGGCTGGCGGCGAGCAGGTTCTGGCTGAAGTACCTCGGACGCTTCTCGGCATAAGTCTCGTCGTTGTAGCTCGCGTTGAACTGCTTGGGCAGCAGCAACAGATCACCGATCCGGTTCCTGTAGCGGGCGAAGTCGGCTTCGTGACTGAACTCATCGGTGTGCCGCTCGGGATGGTCGGCCCAGATGTGCTCGACCTCGTACTTCACCTTCGCACCGTTCGTGAGCTCGATGTAGTTCGAGGCCTGGCCGGACTTCACTGTGATGTGGTCGGTGAGGCGTGCGAGGATCTTGTGGAGCTGGCTCCGGTTCTGCTGGTGGACGTAGAGGCCGTCGTTGTCGAAGGACTCGTCGATCTTGAGCAGGTAGTCACGGAGCGCCGTTGCGAGAGCATCGGCGCTGAGTCCGCGGATGTCGCGCATGACGGTGAACATGGCGTACTGCATCGTCGAGTAGGCGGTCGCGCGGAAGTTCCAGATGCGGCGCGCGAGCAGGATGTCCGTAAACCTGGCCACCAACTCCAGCTTATTGTCGATGACGGCGGCGTTGTCGTCGACTCGCAGGGGCGCTAGAAGCAGCTGGTTCTGGAGGGTGAAGCCGAGGTCCGCGTTGAATCGGACGAACCGCAGGGGGCTGTCCGGCTTAAACGAACCGGTTGCTGCATCGAGGATGCGCGCGTATTGGTGGCTGTAGAAGTCGAGGTCTTGGATCACGAACCGGTAGTAGTCGTCGCGCGACTTCAGGCCGACTCTGTCGTTGGCGCCGCGGAGCCAGCGGTGGAACTCGGTGCCGATCCGGTCCCAGTCCTCGGGGCGGGCCCCCTTCTTGCGCTCGCGGATCTTGGCTGAGTACTGGCTGCGTAGCCACGTCTTGAGGAAGTCCGAGCTGGCATCCTCTGCCTGCTCGTCGAGGTTGCGCAGTCGTTTGCGCCACAGGTCGTTGGCCTTCGTGCGAGGCTTCCCGTCCTCCATGTTGGCGAGCAGGTAGCCCTTGAGCATGTCGGCCGGGGTCAGCTTGAGGCCGCGATCGTTCATCGTCTCGAAGATGGCGTAGGCGTCGTCGTCGCTGTACGCGGTGATTTGGACGAGCTGGACGCGGTCTTTCAGCCAGTCGATGAAGAACGGGAGTGCAGCCTCCTTCAACTCGTCGGGGAAGAGCCCGTCAAGCTCCCCGTACCGAGCGACCAAGGTGTGTACGGACTCTGAAGCGTCCGAGGGCGGCTCGTACTCGCCCGACTCAAACAGTGCCTCCATGCAATCATTCCGGTCGGGGACGTCGAGGTTGAACGACTTCTCGCCGAACTTTTCGGAGTAGATGAGCTCATCGACATTGACGAGCTCGTCCCTTCCCTGCTGGAGCCGCCGCAGATAGGTCAAAAACAGCGTGAGGCTGGTCAATCGCTGCTGGCCGTCAACGACGAACGGCTGGCTCCCCTTCTGAGAGATGATGATGGATCCGAGGTAGTAACCGGGGTACTTGGCGACGTCCTTGCGGGCGTGGTCAGCCTCATAGAGGTCGAGGAACTTTGCGGTGAGGTCAGCGACGAGCTCGGCGATCTGCTTGGACTCCCATTTGTACTCGCGCTGGTAGTAGTCGATCGCGTACTTCTTCTTCTCCAAGACTTCGGCGATGGTCTTCGCAACGCCGTCAATGGTCCGGTCGATCTCGGTCACTCTCATCCTCCCCTCGCCCTCACGAGTTGCATGAGCTGGGAACAGCCCGACGCGCTGCTGCCCGACATGAACTACTCGAAGGCGACAAGCAATCGTGCCCGAGCCGACGGGACGAGACTCCATCGTCGCCTTACAGCGAAGCTATTCCGTTGCAGCCGCGATACCAGAACCTTCCGGTATGACTAGTCGCCGAAGGGAGGGAGCGGCCCGCAGACATCCTCGGGCGGCGGTCGGCCGCCCACGCATCGCTCCAAGCGATCGATGCGACTGTTCGGGACCCCTTCGAACTCGTCATCCACGAGCTCGAAGTAGAGGTCCTCGATGCGGCAAACTCCACGTTCAGGTACCGCGGGCCTTGCCGCGGGCCCGGGCCGTGGACGGCTGCGTCCAGGCTGGTGCGAGCAACGAGCACGTAGACGAAGTCGCAGTCCAGCGCTCCGGCGTAGCGCCGCAACATGGCCAGCCGGTGGGATCGTCGCCCTCTCGTCCGCGGTCACCAGTGGCTCGCCGGCGCCGGGATCAACGATGCCTGGATCGGGCGACGAGGCGCCAGCGGGTCACGCGTCCCGCTCGGCCGGCGTCTGTTTCAGGGCGCGCAGGTGCGCGACCACCTCGGGCAGCACTGGGAGGAAGCCGTCGAGGCTGCGGTGATCGGCGCCCGGGACGAGCCGGAGTGTCGCCAACGGGCCGCTCTCCGCCAGCCGCTTCGCGTCGTCGGCCGGCACCGTGTGGTCGTCGAGACCGTGCAGCACGAGCACCGGCGCGTCGATCCGCGCGATGGTGTGCAGCGGCGCGAAGTCGTCGAAGCGGTGCCCGATGGCCCGCTCGATCGACCGCACGACCGCGCGGACGAGCGTCTGCGGGGCGTGGTAGCGGCGGAAGGAACGGCCGATCGTCTCACGGGGGTGGGCCATCGAGGCGATGCTCACGACCGCCGCGATGCGGGGGTCCCTCGAGGCGACCAGCAGTGCGGCTCCGGCCCCGACCGAGTGCCCCACCAGGGCAATGCGGGCCGCATCCACGTCGGGCCGCTCGCGCAGCCACGTGACCGCTGCCTGGAGGTCCTCGGCGAACCGAGGCATCGACATGAACTCCGCCGCGTCGCTGCGGCCGTGGCCACGGGCATCGACGTACAGCATGGACAGGCCCGCCCCGATCACGGCGGGCGCGGCCGGCAGCAGGTCCTCCCCGGCGCTGGCCCAGCCGTGCATGACCACCACGACGGGGTGCGCCCCGCCGTCATCCGCCCCGTCGGCCGGCAGGAACCAGCCACGCAGCCGCGCCCCGTCGACGGCCGCGAGCTCGACGTCGTGGGCCTCCAGGTCGAGGTCCGCCGGCGTCAGGTGGACCGACCGCACTGGCAGGCGGTAGAGGCGCAGGAGGAGGGCTCGCAGCAGCATCCCCCGAGGGTACGGCCCCGTTCGGGTCCGCCGTCCGGCCACCGGTGAGGGTCGATGGCCCTCGGTGGTCAGCGGGGTTCGATCGGGTGGACGCGGGTTCGCACGTGGACGACGAACACGAGCAGGGCGGCCACGACGAGGTTGCCGACGATGCTCTGGGCCTCTCCTCGGGTCGCGTGCCACACGGCGGCCGACAGCATGATCACCACGAGGCCCGAGGCCGCGAGCGGTGTCAGGCGAGGTGCGATGCGTGTGGCCGCCGGGAGCACGAGGCCGAGGCCACCGGCGATCTCGGCGAGCCCGGCGACCCAGTGGAGCGGCGTCGTCAGGTCGTACATCCACGTCATTACGTCGGGTAGGCCGTCGGGGACGACGAGGTGGATCACGCCCGTGGCCAGGAAGTAGATGGCGAGGAGGATCTGCAGGATCCAGGCGGTGCGGTTCATGGTGGCCCCTGACTTGCGCCTCACGGCGCGTTGGAGGGATCTCGGGGGGCCCCGGAGGCATTCAGGTTGTCGCTGATGTCGTCCTCGACGACCGTCTTGAGTGCCTGCAGGTCGCGACCGAGCATGTGTGGGGCCAGCGTCCGGTAGACGACGGGCCGCAGCAGCCGCAGTATCCGCCATCGGAAGTCCGCCGCCGCAGTCCGCACCACGCGGGTCCCGCCTCCCGACGGTTCGAGGTAGAAGGCGTGGTGGAACGTGCCGAGGATCTGATCGAGCCCGTCGAACTCGACGCTCTCGTCGGGTTCGAGCCGGGTCACGGTCTCGAGATTCTTGCGGTGGCGGTCAGGGTGGCGGCCTTGCGTCTGGTAGGTGTCACCCACGGCAGCCGGTCTCGCCGGGGCCGGCTCGACGGACAACTGTGGCTTCCACCGTGCGTGAAGGCGGAAGTCGGCCAGGTAGCGGTAGACGTCGTGCGGGGCCGCGTCGATCCATGTCTCGTTGTGGCCGTGGTCCATGGCGGGTGGCTCGTTGGGTCGAGCGGGTGTTGGGGCTCTTGCACAGCTATCGGTCGTCTTTGCGGGGCGGGCTCGTGGTGTGCACTGCTGATCGCGAGCGGCGCTCGGATTCGATCCACGTGAGCGGGTCCTCGAGCACGTCGTGAGTTTCCACGGGGCGACCTCTCGAGTCGCGGGCGACCGCTTCCAGTCGGACGCGCCGGACGAGCGCGGCGTGCTCGGCCGCCCTTTGCGCCCGCGATGTCCGAGCAGGTCTATCCACGGTTCCATGCGTCACGCTCCTCTTGTGCGTCGCGTTCCCGCGAACCGAGGTGGCTGCGATCGGGCGTCACCGCGGCCTCGGCCGTGCCATCTAGGGAGCGGAGTGCGCCACCGATCATGGTGAACACGGCCGTCAAGCTGACGAGGGCGAGCACGGTGCCGGTCGCCACGTGGTGGGTGGTGGCGGTGACCCACGGGTCGCCGCTGGGCTGATAGCCGAGGATGAACGGCGCGAGTACGAGCCACACGCCGGTGAGACCGGTGAGGGTCGACAGGATGATGGCGGTGCGGATACGGGTCTGCATGGTGGGCCTCTTCGGTCACGTGTTCCGGCGGTGCGCGGTCGGGAAGGTGGCTGCCTGGTGAGGGAGAGCGCTATCGGGTTCGGGGTCCTGATGTCCGTCGCGGACGTCGGAGAGGAGTGCTGCGGCAAGTGTGGCCAGGACCGTGTCCAGGTCGCCCGGCTGGGCGGCGTGCTGTTCGTCGTCGCTGTCGGCCTCCGCATCGCCGTCGGTGGGTGCGGGCTGGGCGCTGGGGGCCAGGCCGCGACGCCGGACCTCGGCGCGCAGGGCGCCGGCGACGACGATGAGGGTGACGAGTCCGAGGAGGATCACCCCGGCTCCGGTGGCGATGCCGATGATGGTGGCGTCGACCCAGTCGGCGCCGTCGGGTTGGTACCCGACTGCGAAGGGGGCCACGATCAGCCAGATGCCGATGAGGATGACGCTGGTCGCGCCGGCAAGGCCGGCGATGAACGGTGTGGGGCGGAGTCGGTCAGCGGTGGGCATGGTCGGTCCTGTCGGCCTTGTCGGGCTGGCGGTGGACGGTGGTGGTGGCGGTTGCGGCGGCGAGGGGTTCGAGTTGGGTGCGGATGGTCCGCCGTGCCCGGGTCGCGATCTCGGGTCCGTCGTCTCCGGAAGTGCCGGCCCGCGATCCGAGCGCTGCCGCCGCGGTCAGGAGCCTGGTCGGGGTGCCACCCGCGTCGACCTGTCGGGCGTCGTGCTCGATCTGGCGGGCCAGCAGCAGGAGCAACAACGCGGAGGTCGTCACGCTCGGGTCATGCGTTGGGTCGGCGTGGGGGAGGCCGGCTTCGCCTTCGATGTCGAGGTGGGGGAGCAGGCGGTCGAGCCAGTCCGGCATCCACCAGTTGCGGTCACCGAGTAGGACCATGGTGGAGGGTACGAGCGCGACCCGGACGATCGTTGCGTCGATGAACACGGCGACCGCGAGGCCGAGGCCGATCTGTTTGATGATGATGTTGTCGCCGAGTGCGAATCCGATGAACACCACGATCATGATCAGCGCGGCGGAGGTGATGACCCGGGCGGTGTTGGAGATGCCGACGACGACGCTGCCGGTGTTGTCGCCCGATCGCAGGTACTCCTCGCGGGTGCGGGAGAGCAGGAAGACTTCGTAGTCCATCGAGAGGCCGAAGAGGATCGCGAACATCAGCATCGGGACCATCGACACGACCGGGACGGGGCCCTCGAGGCCGAACAGCCCACCGAGCCATTCCCACTGGAACACCGCGACGACGGCGCCGTAGCCGGCACCGATCGAGAGGATGTTCATCGCGGCCGCCTTGATGGGGACCCAGACGGACCGGAACACCATCATCAGCAGCAGCAGGGACAGGGCGATGATGGTGGCGATGAACCATGGGAGGCGTTCGCTGGCGCGGTCGGTGAGGTCGATGTTGCTGGCGGTGATCCCACCGACGTACGCCTCGCCGTCGGTGCCTTCGAGCACGTCGGGGAGGGTGTCTGCGCGGAGCCGGTGGACCAGGTCCTCGGTCTCCTGCTCGGACGGGCCGGTGCGGGGGGTGATCTGCATCACGGCGGTGTCGCCGACGGTGTTGGGCATCGGTGGGGACACCTGGGCCACCTGCGCATCGTCTCCGATCGTCTCACCGAGGGCGGCGAGGGTGGCTTCCGCATCGTCGTCTGGGAGGTCGATGGTGAGGATCAGCGGGCCGGAGAACCCGGCGCCGAACCCCTCGACCAACAGTTCGTGCGCCTGTCGACGGGTCTCGTCCTCCGATGCGGTCGAGGCGTCGGGCATGGCCAGGCGCATGTCGAGTACCGGGACGGCGAGCAACCCGAGCAGCAGCACGCTGGCGACCAGGTAGCGCCAGGGACGCCCGGCGACGTGGCGGGCCCAGCGGCCCCAGAAGTTGTTCTCACCGGCCTCGACCCGGGCCTTCATGCCGGGCAGGCGGAACCGGTCGATGCCCGCGCCGGCGAAGCCGAGCAGGGCCGGCAGCAGGGTGATCGAGGCGAGCACCATCACCGCGACCACGATCGCGGCCGACGCACCCATGATCGTCGCAGCGGGGATGCCTGCCACGACGAGCCCGCCGATGGCGATGATCACCGTTCCGCCCGCGAACACGACCGCCTGGCCGGCAGTGGCGGTAGCCCGCCCGATCGAGTCCATCACCTCCGTGCCCTCGGCGAGGTTCTGCCGGTGGCGGGTCACGATGAACAGGGCGTAGTCGATACCGGCGCCGAGCCCGAGCATGACCCCGAGCAGCAGACTGGCCGACGGCACGTCGACGACCACGGCGAGCAGCCGGATGAGCGCGGCGCCGGCTGCGAGTCCGAACAGCGCGAGGCCGAGCGGGAGCCCGGTCGCGATGATGGAACCGAACGCGATGAGCATGATCACGAGCGCCGCGCCGACCTTGAACGCCAGCTCGGCGCCGCCGAGGTGCGGCGACTGGTAGTAGGACGGCAGCTCGCCGCTGAGCTCCACCTGCAGGCCGAGCTCGCGTCCGACCTCGACGGCCGCATCGAGCTCATCGACCGCGTCCGAGCCCAGCTCACCGATCGGCAGGCTGTAGCGCACGTCGGCGAACCCGATCGTGCCGTCGGTCGAGAGTGACCCGCCGCGGCCCTCAAGCGGGTCGCCGACCACCGCGACCGCCGGAATCTCGCCCACCGATTCGAGCGTGACCGCCACCGCGGCGGCCTGGTCCGTCTCGGTCAGGGGCCCGTCCGGTGAATGGAACACCACCCGGGCCGAACCGCCCGACTGCTCCGGGAAGCGCTCCTCGAGGAGCTCCTGTGCGGCGTAGGACTCCGTGCCCGGAATCCCGAACTCCTCGCTGAACTCCCCACCCAGGTTCTGCGCGAGCCCGATCAGGATGGCCACCGCGACCACCCACACCACAACGACACGACGGCGGTGCTGCGCAGTCCACGTCCCCACCCGATACAGCCATCCCGTCACGAGCATCTCCGCTGCCATGCGTCCCCGGTGCCCACGATCGCGGGCACCTTGCGAGACGCTCTGTCTCGGACAGTACTCTGATACGGTCTGTCCTGCAAGCCTGCCCAGTGACCCGCGCGGATCGAGCCAACATGTCCCACCGTGGACCGGCCCCTCACATGGCCGCATCCGTGGAAGAAGACCCCCGGGTCACCCGGACCCGCCAGGCCGTCCGCGAGGCAGTGCGTTCACTCGTGCAGCGCGCTGGCTTCGAGGGCGTCTCCCACCAGCAGGTCGCCGCCGAGGCCGGCGTCGGCCGGGCCACCGTCTACCGCCACTGGCCCAAACGCACGGACCTCCTGCTGCATGCACTCGCCGAGGTCGAGGCACCGCACGACTGGCAGAGCAGCGGCGATCTCGCCACCGACCTCGCCAAGGAGCTCCAACGCCTGCAGCGCACCCTGAGCAGCTCACCGCTGGTTCCCGAACTCGTCGCGCTGATCGGGCGGGCCGAGTGGGACCAGGGCCTGCGCGAGACCAAGAAGGAGCTGCTCTCATCAGGCACCGCCGGGCTGCGCCGCACCCTCGAGGCCGGCATCGAGCGGGCCGAACTCCCTGCGGAGCTCGACCTCGATACCACCATCGCGCGTCTGGCCGGGCCACTCTTCTACCAACGGGTCCTCGCGCACGCTCCCCTCGAGGAAGACTTCGTATCCCGCATCGTCACGGGCTTCCTCCTCGAGGCATCGACCCAGCGTTGAGCAGGTGTCTGGAGGCGTTGTCCCGGGTGTGTGCAAGAACCGACCGCGGCGTGCGCACGCCCGTCGAACCAGGCGCTCCGGGACCGCGCGACGACGTGGGTTCCGCCACTTCGCCAGCACCCCTCTTAGGGTTTCCGGGCGCAAAGCATCGGCTGGTCAACCAGCGATAGGAAGCCCGGCCGGCCCCGGGTATCCCCGGCTCCTCGATGGTGCCCGGCGCTGTCGACCACCGCACGGGATCGTGGCTTGACGGTTCGACTGCCGCACCACCCTTCGGGCGGCTTGCCACAGGGAAACGTTGGCTGACCATCGCGGGCGCTGCACCTGGGGGACCGGCTTGGAAGTTGGGCGGGCCGCGCGCGGGGCTTCCAGTCGCTGGCGTGATCATGAACCCACACAAATCCTGTGGGTAGTACAACCGGTGCGGACTGGGCCATCTTAGGCGAGTAAGGTCACTGGTCGGCCTAGGACTCGTCGAGGAGGTACGAATGTTCGGCTTGGTAGTGCTCTTCACGCTCAAAGAGGGGCAGGGCGAACCGTTCGATGCGCTGACGCGAGAAACCGTGGCGCTCATTCGCACGGAGGAGCCCGGGACTCTCGTCTATACCTGCCATGCCGTCGATGGGGATCCCAGCGCGCGGGTCTTCTACGAGCTGTACCGCGATCGCGAGGCGTTCGATGAGCATGAGCGCCAGGACCACGTCCGGCATTTCCTGAGCCAGCGCGGTCAGTACATGGACGTCGATCCGCGCGTCGAGTTCCTCAACCTCCAAGAGGGCAAGGGCGTTCCGGGCGTCGGCTGAACCCCGCCCGATCGTGATCGAGGTCACACGTGGATGCCGCGGCACCGCTCGGCGAGCGGATTGCGTATCACCGACGACGTCGCGGGCTGTCGCAGGTGAAGCTCGCCGGGCTCCTCGGGCGTTCCGAGAGCTGGATCTCGCAGGTGGAACGCGGCGTCCGCCCACTCGACCGCATCTCGGTCCTCAACGAAGTTGCGCGTGCGCTCAGCGTGCCGGTCAAGGAACTGGCGCCCACGACACTCGGGTCCTTCGACGAGGCCGAGGAACATCCAGCCGTCCGCGCCGTGCGTGTCGCCCTCACGACCTACGGGCCGATGCTGAGCACGGCGGGAGACCGGCCGCTGCCCGAGCTGCCCCTGCTGGAAGATGACGCCACGCAGGCCTGGGATCTCGTGCACGCGTCACGCTACGAGGAACTGGCAACGCTCCTGCCGCGACTGCTCGCCGACGCGGAGGCCACCGCGCGATCTGACGACGCCACAATCGCGCGCGTTGGACTGGCGGTCGCCGCTGACGCGTATCAGGCCGCCGGCGCCATGCTCATGAAACTCGGCGAGCGGGACATGGCATGGCTGGCGGGGGACCGGGCGGTGCAGCTGGGCGCGCGCGGCAGCGACCATGTGCTCGCAGCTGCCGGCGTCGTCCGCATCGGCCATGCGTTCCTGGCTGATGACCGCCTCGACGACGCACTGCGTGTCGCGGCCCAAACGGCCGCCGGCGTAGAGGAGCTAGGCACCGACACGCCCGAGTCGCTTTCCCTGGTCGGCGCGCTGCACCTCATCGCGGCCATCGCCAACACCCGCCTGAACCAGATCGACGACGCGCGCGACCATCTGGCGGCCGCCGAGTCCGCGGCGCAACGCCTCGGCGAGGACCGCAACGACTTCCACACCGAGTTCGGCCCGACGAACGTCGCGATCCACGCCGTGAGCATCGCTGTGGAGTCTGGTGACGCTGGCGAGGCCTTGCGCCGTGCGGCCAAGATCGACGCGTCGCAGCTCTCACCCGAGCGGCGGGCCAGGTTCCTCATCGACGTCGCCCGCGCGTATGGCCAGCGTCGCAAGACCGAGGATGCGGTGCGGACTCTCCGCGAAGCCGAGCGGCTGACGCCAGAGCAGGTTCGCACCAACGAGCTGGTGCGCGAGATGGTCCGCGACCTCCTCCGCAGTGGCCGGCGGCAGCCCGACAAGAGCCTGCGGGAACTGGCCCGACGCATCGGCGTCATTCCGTAGGCATCACACCTTTTCCACTACCCCGCACAAAAAGTGCGGGTCGGGTCCGGAATGCCACTTATCGTCCTCCGCAGACGCTGCCTGATGGCGAGCGGCAATGCCCGCCATGAGGCCCGATCCGAGGAGGACGGATGGCCGCCCAACAGGCTGCAACGCTCATTCCTGACGATGAGGATGCGGGTCCGCCGCGGGGACTACCGCCTACGATCACTGTGGAACAGGCGGGAGAGCTGCTCGGCATCAGTCGCCGCAGCGCCTACCGTGCCGCATCGGCCGGGCAGCTCCCGACGTTCAAGGTCGGACGCAGGCTCCTGGTGCCAACTGCACGGCTACTCGACCTCCTCGGATTGTCCGCCGAGTCCCTGGGCGCCATCCAGCTTGCGAGCAGGCCGTGACCGGCAGCGTCTTCAAGCGGTGCTCGAAGTGCTCGACCCGTGTCAAGGCGAAGTCCTGCGCCAAGTGCGGATCCGCCACCTATAAGTGGGCCTTCGCTGTCGATGTCGGCAAGGACGCCAACGGCAAGCGGCTGCAGCAGCTCCGCAGCGGCTTCCCGACGAAGGAGAAGGCAGAGCGGGCGCTGCACGAGGTGAAGTCGACGCTGCACCGCGGCACATACGTTGAGCGAACGCGCCTCACGCTCGCCGAGTACCTCGTCGATGAGTGGCTGCCGGCGACCGCGCCACCGAGGGTGCGCCACGAGACGTGGGTCGACCGCCGGCGCAACCTCGAGAACTACGTCGTCCCGCGCATAGGCGCGGTGCCGTTGCAGGAACTGAATGCCGCGCACATCAACCGTCTGTACGCCGACCTCCTCGCCAACGGTCTCATCCAGAGAACAGGCGGGCTGTCCCCGACCTCCGTCCGCCGCATCCACGCGATGCTGCGCAAGGCACTGCGCGATGCGATCCGCTGGGGACGCGTCGAGCACAACGCCACGGACCTCGCGGACCCGCCACCGGCCAAAGTCGTGGCGGCGAGCCGCCGGCGCAGCATGACGACCTGGAGCGAAGAGGACCTGCGGCGGTTCCTGAAGGCGACCGAGCCGCATGCACTGCATGCCATGTGGACGTTCGCAGCCACGACCGGGGTTCGCCGCTCCGAGCTGCTCGGCATCCGCTGGTCCGACCTCAACCTCAAGACCGGCACGGCCACGGTCCGCCAGATCGTCATCGACGGGCCCGGTGGCTACCGCCTCGAACGTGACCAGAAGAGCGTCGCGTCCGGGCGCACCGTGCACCTCAGCGCTCGGACCATGACGGTGCTGCAGGCGCATCGCGATGCGCAGACGGAGGCCATGGAGGCAGCCGGTCCTGCGTGGAAGGACCACGACCTCGTCTTCCCCCGCGGCGACGGCACCTGGTGGAACCCGCCGGCCATCACGCTGTCGTTCATCCGGGCGGTCAAGGCCGCCGGCGTCAGGCGAATTCGTCTTCACGATTTGAGGCACTCGCACGCCAGCCTGCTTCTGGCTGCAGGGGTCAACCCCAAGGTCGTCTCCGAGCGGCTCGGTCACAGCTCCGTGGCCTTCACGCTGGACACCTACGCGCACGTCATGCCAGGCATGCAGCCCGAGTCCGCCGAGCACTTCGACCGGCTCGTCTTCGGTCCCGCAGACGAGGGCAACGACACCCAGGAGGAAGACCAGTGATCGTCATCCGTGATCGCGCCGTGATCGCACAACGAGAAACGCGCCGCCCCGGCGGACCGGAACAGCGCGCTGAACTGCGACTTCGTGGAGAGCGGGTGAGGGGAATCGAACCCCCGTTGCGAGCTTGGGAAGCTCGTGTTCTACCATTGAACTACACCCGCGGAAGCGCTCAGGATAGCCAGGCGCGGAGTCAGGCCGCAATCGCCGGCCGGACCGGCGGCGGTGCGGGCCGGCCCTCTAGGATCACCCCATGATCCTGTCCGACCGCGACATCCGGGCCGAGCTCGACGCCGGCCGAGTCCAGGTCGACCCCCTTGGCGACCACGCCGTGCAGCCGTCGTCCATCGACGTGCGCGTGGAGGGCCGCTTCCGGGTCTTCGCCAACCACCGTCATCCGTTCATCGACACCCGCGTCGCCCAGCCCGACCTCACCGAGGAGGTCACCGTCGGCGACGGAGACCCCTTCATGCTCCACCCGGGCGAGTTCGTGCTCGGCTCCACCCTGGAACGGGTCGCGCTGCCGGTCGACCTGGTCGCGCGACTGGAGGGCAAGTCCAGCCTCGGCCGTCTTGGCCTGCTGGTGCACGCCACCGCCGGCTTCGTCGACGCCGGCTTCGCCGGCAACCTCACCCTGGAGCTGTCCAACGTCGCGACCTTGCCGATCGCCATCTACCCCGGCATGAAGATCGGCCAGCTCGCCTTCTTCCGGCTGTCCTCGCCGGCGGAACGGCCCTACGGCAGCGCCGAGCTCGGCTCGAAGTACCACGGGCAGGAGGGCCCGACCGCCAGCCGCTTCTACGAGAACTTCGGCTGAAGCGGCCGCTCAGCGGCGCCCGCGCAGGGTCCTGGAACGCGGGCGCTCAGCTGCAGGCGTGCGGGAACGACGACCTGGGCGGTCGCCGGCCGCGCACACCTGCAGGCCGCCCCTCGACGCGTGCGGGAAAGACGACCCGGGCGGTCACCGGCCGCGCACACCTGCAGGGTGCGATTGATGCGTGCGGGAACGACGACCAGGCAGGTCGCGGAATCCGCACGCCTCGGGTCGGGGTGGGCGTGGACGGCAGGGGCCGGCGTTGCGGCGCAGGGCGCTGCGGCAGGTGCTACTTCGGGCCGCGATGCGCCCGCCGGTCCGCCCGGCGCTCGTGGCGCAGCGCCGCCCGCGCCTCCGCCGAGCGCTCACGGCGCTTGCGCTCCCGCTGCTCGGCGCGCAGCTCCTTGATCGCCGTCCGGCGCCGATGCGTCCGGGCCTTGGAGACCGAGCCGCCGAGGATCTTCTTGCCCACCCACATCGCCCCCAGAAGCTTGAGCGGGGACTTGTAGAACGGCTTCTTGCCCTCGTCGCCGTCGTCGGCGCCACCAGATGACCCCGCCGGCCGGGTCGGATCCTGCTGCTCGGCCATGAATACCCCTCCTCGACGTGTGAGCCGGGGTCCTACCCGCCCTGGATCGGGGGTACGCAGAGGCTCAGTCCGACGCGGTCGGTTCCGTGCGGGCGTCGACGTCGCCCTGGTGGGCGGTCACGGACCGGTGCCCGGCATCGCCGTTCACCGCCGTGACCGGCAGCAGGGACTCCGCCAGCAGCTGTGAGACGTCGACGACGCGCACCGCGCCCTCGGCCACGTCACCGCGGCCGACGCGGTCCGCCACCGCGTCGCCCAGCATCACCAGGCAGTACGGGCAGGCGGTGGAGACGATGTCGGGGTTCAGCGACAGCGCCTCGTCGATGCGCTCGTGGTTCGTGCGCTTGCCGATGGACTCCTCCATCCACATGCGCGCGCCGCCGGCACCGCAGCAGAAGCCCTGGTTGCGGCAGCGTGGCATCTCGACCTTGGTGAGCCCGCCCACGCTGTCGACGACCGCCCGCGGCGGGTCGTAGACGTCGTTGTGCCGGCCCAGGTAGCAGGGGTCGTGGTAGGTGACCGTGGCGTCGATGTCGCGCTGCGGTGCCAGCCGGCCGTCGGCCACCAACGCCGTCAGCAGTTGGGTGTGGTGGATGACTTCGTAGCGGCCGCCGAAGTCGGGGTACTCGTTCTTCAAGGTGTTGAAGCAGTGCGGGCACCAGGTGACGATCTTTCGCACCCCGGCCGCGTTGAGCGTCTCGACGTTGGCCTGCGCCTGCATCTGGAACAGGTACTCCATGCCGAGGCGGCGCGCGGGGTCACCGGTGCAGGACTCGGCGCCTCCCAGCACGGCGTAGCGCACCCCCGCCGCGGTCATCAGCTCCGCGACGTCCCGGGACACCTTCTTGGAGCGGTCCTCAAGCGACCCGGCGCAGCCCACCCAGAACAGGTACTCGACGTCGTCGGGGATGCGGCCGTCGATCACCGGCACCTCCAATCCGTCGGCCCAGTCCATGCGCTTTGAGCCGCCCAGCCCCCAGGGGTCGCCGGCGTTCTCGATGTTGCGCAGCATCCCGGCGGCCTCTTGCGGGAAGCTCGACTCCATCTGGGCCTTGTAGCGGCGCAGATCGATGATGTGGTCGACGTGCTCGATGTCGACCGGGCACTCCTCCACGCACGCCCCGCAGGTGGTGCAGCTCCACAGCACGTCGAAGTCGAGAACCGCGTCGACCTGCCCGGGCCGGTCGCCCACCAGCATCATGTTGAGCAGGTCGAGGTCTTTGTGCTCCTCGGCCAGGTTCTCATCGAGCAGGTAGGGACCCGTGGCGTACAGGTGGTCGCGCAGGTCCATGATCAACAGCTTCGGCGACAGCGGCTTGCCGGTGTTCCAGGCCGGGCACTGCGACTGGCAGCGGCCGCACTCCGTGCAGGAGTACATGTCCAGCATGCGCTTGAAGCCGAAGTGCTCCAGCGACCCGACGCCCAGGACGTCGTCCTCCGACATGGCCTCCATGTCGATGATGTCGGCCTCGAGCTTGCCCAGGGCCTTGGGCAGCCGGCTGAACGCCACGCTCGGCACGATCGAGAAGACGTGCAGGTGCTTGGAGTGCAGCGTGAACACGATGAAGCCCGACAGCACGGCGACGTGCGCAACCAGGTACACCGTGGCGATCAGCTCCAGGCTGACCGGGGCTAGGTCGGCGAGCTGCCGGCCGACCAGCCGCGACAGGAACGCACCCTCGGCGTAGGGCAACGTCGCCTCGGCGTAGCGGGCGCCGCGCAGCATCAGCACCGTGTAGAGCAATCCGAACTCGGCCAGCAGCACGTACCAACCCTGCGGCAGGTCCGAGCCGGCGAAGCGCGAGCTGCGGCCGAGCGTGCGCGGCGACTGCACCACCCGGATGACCGCGAAGCCCACCACGGCGACCAGCACCAAGACGGTGAAGAGATCCTGAAGGAAGCCCAGCACCTCCGTGCGCAACAGCCCCGGACCGAAGAACGGGATGTGGAAGTGCGGGTCGAAGACCTCCCCGACGGCCTCCACGGTCTGGGTCTGCAGCACCACGAAGCCCCAGAACATGAACACGTGCAGGATGCCGCTGCCGCTCCATTTGAGGATCTTCTGCTGGGCGAGCACGTGCGTGAGCTGGAAGCGCAGCTTGGCGCCCCAGTTGCCCCAGCGTGCGGGCATGGGGCGGGCCTTCCGCAGCAGCCGGACCAGGAAGACGATGCGGCGGAGCGCGAAGTACGCCGCGATCCCCAGCGCGCTGAGCGCGGCGAGCATGCGGACGACGTCGAGGGTCTCCATCGAGGCTGCGATCCTCCCGGCGGGTCAGTCGCGCCGCGGCTTGGGCTGGTAGGTCTTGCGGCGGAACACGTCGGTCTTCAGGGCGGCCACCCGGTCCAGGATGATCGTGCCGTCGAGGTGGTCCAGCTCGTGCAGGAAGGCGCGCGCCTCGAAACCGGAGGCTTCGATGACGCGCTCCTGGCCGTCCACGCCGGTGCCTCGCACCACCACGGTCAGCGCCCGGCGGACGTCGGCGGTGAAGTCGGGCACGCTCATGCAGCCCTCCCGCGCCACCTCCGAGCCCTCGGCGTGCACCAGCTCCGGGTCGAACAGGACCAGCAGGCCGTGGTTGCGCGCGCCCGGCTTCTGCTGCGAGCGGTGCCCGGACACGTCCAGCGCGAAGGCGCGGCGGCTGACCGCGATCTGCGGCGCGGCCAGGCCGACGCAGCCGGCTGAGGCCCGCATGGTGTCGATGAGATCCGTGGCGAGCTCTGTGTCGGGTCCGCCGGTGGGTTCCGCGCGACGCTTGAGCACGCCATTTGGGATGGTGAGGACGGGTCGCTCGGCCACTACATGGTCGCGACGTCGAGGGGATGGATGCTGGCGTCGACGCCACCCATGCCGCGCAGCGTCTCGGCCAGCTCGTCGGCGTCGACGTCGTCGTCCAGGCACACCTCGAACATCATCGCGTACACCGGCGATTCGCCGTCCAGGACGCGGGTGGCGAGGTCGGTCACGTTGATGTCGCGCTCGGCCAGCACGCTGGCGGCGGCATGCACCATGCCGGGGCGGTCGCTGCCGTAGACCGACACGACGTGGGTGGCCGGGGCGCCACGCGCGCCGGGGCCCACCTCGGCGACGCTGACGATCATCCCCAGGTCGGCCACCGCTTCGGCGAGGGCGTCCTCAAGCGCTGCGGGCGCCGTGTCGGTCGAGACCACCATCACCATGGCGAACTGCCCCGACAGGATCGTCATGGCGGTGTCCTCGAGGTTGCCGCCGTGCTCCAGCAGCACCCCGGTCAGCCGGGCGATGATGCCGGGGCGGTCGGCGCCGACGGCGGTGACAGCGAGCTCGGGCAAGGGCGCACCTCTCGGCGGAGTTCCTTGGCGGGTTCTGCGCGGGGCGTCGAGTGTAGGCCGTGGTGCCGCCCGCACCCGCCGCGGTGCGAGGATGGGGGGCATGGATCTCGACGCCGCCCGTCCCGTGCCGCCGGGACGCCGCTGGGTCAACGCCTCCTACATGCTCGCGTGGCTGTCGATCATCTTCTACCCGGTCCTGCTAGGCCCGTTGGCCATGCTGCTGGCGGTGGTCGGCGCCCGGCAGGGTGAGGTCCGACGGGGCCGCCGTGCGGCCATCGTCGCGGCCTGCTGCATGGTCGCCGGGTTCGTGCTGTACGCCGTACTGTTGCCGTTGGCGCTGCGCGATGGGTCGCAGGCGGCGGCCTTGCCCGTGGTGGGCTCGCCGGTGGTGGGCTCGCCGGTGGTGGGCTAGCGGTGCGGGGCCTGGGGCGATTGCCCGTGGCGGCTGCCTGCGGGGCGCTGCTGTTGGGCTGCGGCGGTGCGAACGCCGGCGCCGGCGCCGGCGCGGCACCGTCGTCGGACGCCGCGCCGGGGATGGAGTCCGCGTCCCCTGATTCCGCGCCGGCTTCGACCGCCCGCGCCACCGCCCCGGCCACCGCCCCGGCCGCGCTGGAACCCTCGCCGCCCTTCGAGCTGGCGACGCTGCGCCTGCTGCCGCCCCGGCCGGCGCCCTCCGGTGGTGCCGACTCCGACGCCGTGTCGGTGCCCGTCTACGTCGCGGCGGACCACACCACGCGGGGCCACGGCTTGATGAACCGCGAGGAACTGCCGGATGGTACCGGCATGGTCTTCCTCTTCCCGGGTGAGCGCCATGGCGGGTTCTATATGAAGGACACGCTGATGCCGCTGTCGATCGCCTTCTACGGCGCCGACGGACGCGTGCTGGAGGTGCTCGACATGCAGCCCTGCACGGCGAACCCCTGCACCATCTACACCCCCGCCGAACCCTACGTCGGTGCGCTGGAGGTCGAGCAGGGCTGGTTCGACGAGGTGTGCGTCGAGGCCGGCTGGCGCGTGGAGCTGCCACCTGACCTGCCCGCTCCCAGCTGACGCCCGGACTGTCCCCACGCTCCTCCCTCGGCCATGGTGGCCACTCAAGTCCGACATAATCGACCCCGCCGCGCTGACCAAACTCGAGAACGGTCCCCCAGGGATTCATTCTCGAGTTTGGACAGCGGGGCGGAGGAGGCGTGCCTCGCGGTGGGGCGAGGGGTGCCGCGCTGACCAAACTCGAGAACGTACGGCCAGGGAGTACGTACTCGAGTTTGGACAGCCGGCGGGCGGGCCTGCGGGTCCGGGGGCCGAGGC
>Ga0209587_1000220_pt1 | contig 28621 bp, 28 predicted proteins | sample NGEPerD_2_FD_184512 | JGI IMG/M metagenome (GOLD analysis project Ga0209587, IMG submission 184512) | Arctic peat soil microbial communities from the Barrow Environmental Observatory site, Barrow, Alaska, USA - NGEE PermafrostL1-D... | ecosystem: Environmental > Terrestrial > Soil > Wetlands >...
GTTCATGCGGGTGTCCTGCATCACCATTGGTCGGACACCCGCATGAACGACGGCGGCTGAGCGGGTGAGCCCAGGGTGGGTGTCCGACCAATGGTGATGCAGGACACCCGCATGAACGACGGCGGCTGAGCACCCCCAACGCGTTTGGCGTCGCAGGTGATGAATTATCCATGACCTGCGACGCCGAAGTGGAAGATGTGGGCTCAGGCGGTGCGGATGAGCAGGCGCGCCGCGGTCTCGAGCTTGTCGCCCGCGGTTTCGGCGGTGTCTCGGCCGGAGACGAGGCCGATGATGGTCGAGAAGCACACCAGCTCGAGCACCTCGACGACTTCTTCTCGGTCCGGGAGGTCGTCGTCGCCGAGTGCGATGTCGATCCAGGCGACGACCATCGTGTGGAAGTCGTTCTGGGCCTCGAACACCGCCGGTTCCACTGTGAGCACCGCGGCGACGATGGCTTCTGCGAGGCGGGGTCGGGAGGCTGCGGTGACCATGATCTGCCGCAGCGCCCCGCTGACCCGAGCGACTGGGTCGGAGGCAATCAGCGGGGCGTCCGCGAGGTCGGCCGACAGGTCCGAGCCCCAGGCCAGGAGCACTTCGGTGAGCAGGTGGTCCTTGGACGCGAACCACCGGTAGAGCGTGGCGAGGGCCACACCCGAGCGCTCGGCCACCGTCTTCATGACCACCGCGTCGTAGCCACCGGCGTCCGCGAGCTCCATCGCGGCCTGGATCACCCGGTCACGGCGCTCGGCCTGCTCGGCCGACAGGACGCGGTGGACGACGACTGAATGCGTAGACATGGGAACCCATTCTATACTGGGTTCTCGCGACGGAGACGCTCCCGGAGGTCCTGATCCATGGCGACGACTACCCCGACCACACAGATCGACGAGTCCCAGCTCGCCGACCTGAACGATCCCGACGCGTTCGTCGGGGGCATCCCTCACGAGACGTTCGCGTACTGGCGTGCCCACGACCCGGTGCACTGGACCGAGCATCCGACCGAGGATCCGTACTGGTCGGTGACCACCTACGACGACGTCGTGGCGGTGAACCGCGATGCGCAGGCCTTCTCCAGCGGACGTGGCGGGGTCTTCATGATGGATCCCGATGAGGAGATGCTGGCGAGCCTCCGTCTGCTCATGCTCAACATGGACCCGCCCCAGCACACGCGCTACCGGCTGCTGGTGAGCCGTGCGTTCACACCGAAGCACATCCGTGACCTCGACGAGTTCATCCAGCGATGCACGCACAGCATCGTCGACGAGATGATCGAGAAGGGCGAGGCCGACTTCGTCGTCGACCTCGCGGCCGAGCTGCCGCTGCAGGTGATCGCCGAGATCATCGGTGTCCCCCAGGAGGACCGTCACCTCGTGTTCGACTGGTCGAACCGGATGATCGGCAGCGACGACCCCGAGTTCCAGATCAGCCCCGACGCGGCCGGAGAGGCCCAGGTCGAGCTGTACGCCTACTGCCAAGCGTTGTGCGAGGAGCGCCGCAGGTCACCGCGCGACGACATCCTCACGGCGCTCATCAACGCCGAGGTCGACGGCGACCGCCTCGACGACCTCGAGCTCAACACGTTCTTCATGTTGCTCTCGGTGGCCGGGAACGAGACGACTCGCAATCTCATCGCCCACGGGATGCACCACCTCTTCCAGTTCCCCGACGAGCACCGCAAGCTGCTTGCCGACCGATCGCTGCTGGGATCCGGGGTCGAGGAGATGCTGCGGGTGGGGAGTCCGGTGCTGCACTTCCGCCGTACCGCGACGCGTGACCTACAACTCGGCGACCAGTCGATCGCCGAGGGCGACAAGATCCTGATGTGGTACCCGAGCGCCAATCGCGATGAGAAGCACTTCGAGGACCCGATGGCGTTTCGCGTCGACCGTCAGCCCAACGAGCACATCGCGTTTGGTGGACGCGGCCCGCACTACTGCCTCGGCGCGAACCTGGCCCGTTCGGAGATCCGGCACATGTTCAGCGAGATCCTCGAGCGGATGCCCGACATGCGCCAAGCCGGTGAACCGCAGCGGCTGCGCTCGAACTTCATCGGTGGCATCAAGCACCTTCCGGTCGAGTTCTCACCGGGGCCGCGTCTCTTCTGAACCGTTCCCCGTTCCGACGTTTGATCCCTTCGTGACGCCAGACGTGACGGATGCATCAAACCTCGGTGACGGGGCTGTGGCTGACCCTGCGGGGTCCCCAAGCCCCGATGTTCGATCACCTCAAACAAGCCGCACCCGCGCCACGCACAAGCCGCGATCGAGCGGGGCATGCCCTGCACGGCGATGAGGCGCGAGCGATACGATCCCGTCGTCAGCCGTCTTGCCTCCGGGGGGAAACCGATGCTCGATTCGACGATGCAGGACTTCCCGCTCACCATCGGGATGATCCTCCGTCACGGTCGCACCGTGTACGGCGATAGCGAGGTTGCCACGTTCCAAGGCATCGAAGCCGGGTCGCGCCGAGCCACGTTCACCGCAGTGGCGGAGCGGGCCGAGCAGCTCGCGGCCGCGCTCGTACGCCTCGGCGTCGGTGAAGGCGACCGGGTGGGTACGTTCTGTTGGAACAACCAGGAGCACCTCGAGGCGTACCTGGCGATCCCCGCGATGGGCGCCGTGCTCCACACGCTGAACATCCGGCTCTTCCCCGAACAGCTCGTCTACGTCGTCAACCACGCGGAGGACCGGGTGGTGCTCGTCGACGACTCGTTGGTTCCGCTGCTCGCCAACGTCGCCGCCGAGCTCAAGACGGTCGAGCGCTACGTCGTCATCGGTGATGGCGACGCGTCGGCGCTCGAGCAGGCGGCCGCCCAGGCCGGCAACGCCGCGGAGGTGCTGCGCTACGACGCGCTCCTCGCGGCTGAGCGCGACGGCTTCGCCTGGCCCGAGGTGGACGAACGCGCCGCCGCGGCGATGTGCTACACGAGCGGCACGACCGGCAACCCCAAGGGCGTCGTCTACTCACATCGCTCGACCGTCCTGCACACCATGGGAGTCAACGCCGCCAACGCTGTCGGCCTCACCGAGCACGACCGGGTGCTCCCGATCGTGCCCATGTTCCACGCCAATGCTTGGGGCCTCGCCTACGCAGCGTGGTTCTCCGGCGCCGGTCTCGCGATGCCGGACAGGTTCCTGCAGGCCGAGCCGCTCGCCCGACTGATCGAGACCGAACGACCGACGGTCGCCGGCGCCGTCCCCACGATCTGGTCGGACCTGCTCCGCTACGCGCGCGAACATGACACCGACCTCTCCTCGTTCCGCAGCGTCGTGTGCGGCGGCTCGGCCGTCCCGCGTTCGCTCATCGAGCAGTTCGACGCGCTCGGTGTGCGGATCGTGCAGGGCTGGGGCATGACCGAGACCAGCCCCTTGGCCGCGCTGGCCCATCCGCCCCGCGGCGTCGAGGAAGGTTCGGTCGCCGACGTCGACTGGCGGGCCAAGACCGGTCGCATCATCGGTGGTGTGGAGCTGCGGATCGTCGGCGACGACGGTGGCGAGATCGCGTGGGACGGCGAAGTCGTCGGTGAGATCGAGGTTCGCGGGCCGTGGATCACCGCCTCGTACTACCGCGACCCGTCCCCCGAGAAGTTCGACGACGGCTGGTTGCGGACGGGTGACGTCGGCTCGGTCGAACCGAACGGGTTCGTGCAGATCACCGATCGTGCCAAGGACGTCATCAAGTCGGGCGGGGAGTGGATCTCGTCCGTCGAGCTCGAGAACCTGCTCGTCGGTCACCCGGCCGTCGCCGAGGCCAGCGTCGTCGGGATTCCGGACGAGCGGTGGAGCGAACGTCCGCTCGCGTGTGTCGTGATCAGCGAGGGCATTGATGTCGACGCGACCGAGCTCCGGGACTTTCTTGCGGGGCAGCTCGCGCGCTGGCAGGTGCCGGAATACTGGGTGTTCATCGACGAGGTCCCCAAGACGAGCGTCGGTAAGTTCGACAAGAAGGTGTTGCGCGCCCGACACGCCGCCGGCGACCTCGACGTGGAAGCACTCAGCTAGGGCGCGCGTCGGCGGCTGCGCCGCCGGACGTTCGTGTGACCACCGGCTCGGTGGCTGACCGGGCCTCTGGTCAGGTCTGCAGGCTGAGCACGGCCTCGGCCACCTCACCGAGCTCGGTGTCCCAGTCAGCCGGTGAACCGAACGGCACGAGGACGAACTTCGAGAACCCGACATCGACGTAGGCCTCGATGCGCGGGCCGAGCGCAGCGATGTCGTCGATGACCAGCTCCTGCGGCGACGCGTTGGGGTTGCGGGCGCGCAGTGCTTCCATGACCGTGTCGGGAACGCCGGTGCGGGAGTAGAAGATCATGGCTCCGTAGTGCTCGGGGTCGATGGCGCGCCCGGCGGCGTCTGCCGCCGCCTCGATGACGGGGCGTGCGGCCACGCAGTCGGCCGGTGTCGCGAAGCTCGCGAGCCAGCCGTCGCCGAGCCGGCCGACGCGGCGAAGCTCGCCCGGCGCCTTGCCGCCGAGCCACACGTCGAATGGTTGCCGCACGGGCTTGGGGAGAACGCGGAGCCCTTCGTAGTGGAACCTCGGGCCGTCATGGTCGACGGACTCTTCGGTCCAGATCCTCCGGATCAACGGCAGGGCTTCGTCGAACCACGGGGCGCGCTCGGCCCGCTCGACGCCGAAGGCCTGTTGTTCGGCCCCGCTGGCAACGCCGAGACCGAATGCGGGGAGCAGCCGCCCACCGGACAGCACGTCCAGGCTCGCGAGCTGCTTGGCCACCAAGACCGGGTTGCGACCGGGGAGGACCTGCACGCTCGTGCCGAACTTGAGACGCCGGGTCCGACCCGCGGCAACCGCGAGGCCGATGATCGGATCGGGTGCCGGCCCGGTGACCCGCTCCGACAGCCAGAGGGAGTCGAAACCATGGTGCTCGAGACCGTCGACGAGTGCGGCGAACGCCGAGGCGTCGCCGAGCCCCGCGAGCGCGCCGAGGCCGTAACCGATCCTGGTCTTCACGAGGTCACTGACACGACGTGCTCACGGTGACGATGGCTGGTGCTTGCGCAGCTCGCGTCGCGCAATCTGCATCTTGTGCACTTCGTCGGGCCCGTCGACCAGGTGCAGCGTTCGCGCATGGGTGTACATGTCGGCGAGCGGCCAGTCGTCCGAGACGCCGGCGCCCCCGAACACCTGGATGGCGCGGTCGATGACCGTCGTCGCGGTCCGGGCCGCGATGACCTTGATCGCGCTGATCTCGAAACGTGCGCCCTTGTTGCCAACGGTGTCCATCAGCCAGGCGGCCTTCATCGTCAGCAGGCGGGCCTGTTCGATCTCCATGCGGCTCTCGGCGATCTGATCCTGTACCACACCCTGTTCGGCGAGGGGCTTGCCGAACGGCGCGCGGTCCCACGCGCGCCGGCACATGAGCTCGAGCGCGCGCTCGGCGAGTCCGACCGCTCGCATGCAGTGGTGGATCCGTCCGGGGCCGAGCCGGGCTTGGGCCATCGCGAAGCCGTTGCCTTCACCGCCCAGGACGTTGCCGACCGGGACGCGGACGTTCTCGAAGAGGGTCTCGCAGTGTCCACCACCGGCATCGTGGCCGAACACGGGAAGGGTGCGAACGATGCTCGCTCCCGGTGCGTCGAGCGGCACGAGGATCATCGAATGGCGGTGGTACGGGTCCGCGTCGGGGCTGGACACGACCATGACGATGGCGACCGTGCAGCGGCTCGACGCCGCGCCGCTCGTCCACCACTTGTGCGCGTTGACGATGTAGTCGTCGCCGTCACGCACGATGGTCGACTGGATGTTCGTGGCATCGGAGCTGGCGACCCACGGTTCGGTCATCGCGAAGCACGACCGGATCTCACCCTCGAGCAACGGGATCAGGAACTGCTCCTGTTGCTCGGCGGTCCCGTACTCGGCCAACAATTCCATGTTGCCGGTGTCGGGCGCCGCGCAGTTGGTCGCCTCGGCCGCGAGAAGATTGCGGCCCATCAGCTCGCACAACGGCGCGTAGTCGAGGTTGGTCAGCCCGGCACCCCACTTCGGGTTGGGCAGGAACAGGTTCCAGAGACCACGCGCCCGAGCCTCGGACTTGAGCTCCTCCATGACGGGAGGATGGAAGTGGGGATCACCCGATTCCCGGACCTGTTCGATGTACACCGGCGCGGCCGGCGCCACGCGCTCGTCGATGAATGCCTGGAGCTGAGCTCGCAGATCCTCGGCTCGTGGGCTGATGGCAAAATCCATGCCCGAACCCTAGAGCCCCAGCGTTGGTGCGCTTACGGTCGCTAGCCGCAGGTTCGTGCACCGACTCGAGCAGACTCGAGCAGACTCGAGCAGACTCGAGCAGACTCGAGCCGACTCGAGCCGACTCGAGCTGCTGGAGACGTTCGGGGGGTGAGGGCGGCGAGGTCTACGCCCGCGTGGCCGCGGGCTCGGCCTCGTAGGCGATCGCGTGGGGCGGCTTGTGGTCGATGTCCGGGTGATCGGCACTCAGGAGACGCTGCGCCTCGGCCCGATCGTCAGCGGTCAGGGCCCGCGTGGTGGTGCACCACTCGACGAGGATCCCGTTCGGGTCCGTCGCATAGACCGAGGTACACCAACCGTGATCGATTTCGAGGACGTCGTGGCCCAAGGCGAGCTAGCGGTCACGCGCCGCGTCGAGGCCGTCACGATCGTCGGCGCGAAACGCGAGGTGATTCACGTAGGCCGGGAGTCCGAGGCCCGTGCTGATCGCCGGGTCAAATGCATCGGGGACCTCAGCGTCGTCGTGCAGGTCCCACACGGCCAGCATCCCGTCGCCCGTGTCGTAGAACGCGTGGCGTGCCCAACCCGCGCCGGGCGTTGCGATCGCCTCGACCTTGACCAGCTCGAAGCCCATCGCCTCGGTGTAGAACGCGTGGGTTGCAGCCAAGTCACGCGTTGCGAAGGCAACATGATGGAAAGCCATGAGGGCGAGGGTACCCGGTACCCTCGCCTCCATGGACGCTGATGCCGGCCTCGATGAATCGACGGTTGCTCCCGACCCGTTCGTGGAGTTCGCTCGGTGGCACGAGGCCGCGGTCGACACGACCGACGATCGTGCAGCCGCGATGACCCTCGCGACGGCAACGCCCGGAGGGGCACCGTCGGCCCGGGTCGTGCTCCTGCGCGGCTTCGACGACCGGGGCTTCCTGTTCTTCACGAACTACGACAGTCGCAAGGCGAGCGAGCTCGCCGTCAACGATCGGGTCGCGCTGGTCTGGTATTGGCCGGATCTCGATCGTCAGGTCCGGGTGGAGGGCCGCGCCAGTCGGGTGAGCGAGGCGGAATCCGACCGGTACTTCGAGTCCCGCCCGCGTGGCCACCAGCTCGGCGCGTGGACGTCTCCCCAGAGCAGCCCGATTGAATCGCGCGCCGCGCTCGTCGAGCGACTCACCCAGACTGAGCATCGGTTCTCGGATCCCAGCGCGATCATCGCCCGCCCGGGGTTCTGGGGTGGCTACCGAGTCGAGCCGGCGGTGTTCGAGTTCTGGGTCGGCCGGACCGACCGGCTGCACGACCGCGTGCGCTACGCGCGATCGTCGGACGGTTGGCTCATCGAGCGGCTCGCACCCTGATCGGCATCCGGCGGTCGGTCCGTCCGGTCGCCTGTCGCGTTCGAGTGTTCCCAGGTGACCCGTTCGATCACGATGACGTACACGATCAGGTAGCCCAGGACGAGCATCCAGATGAGAAGCGCGAACACGGTCCCGATCGTCCCGTAGAGGGCCGATGAGCGAGCCACGAGCGTGGGGACGACGTATCCCCCTACGACTTTGAGCGCCCCGAAACCGACCCCGCCGACGATCGCGGCGGTGAGCATCACCCGCCATGACGTGCGACGCGCCGGGAGGATCCACCCCGTCCACAGGAAGAGAGAGGTGTCCACCACCACACCACAGATCGCCGCGAGAACAGTGAGCCAGTCGTTCGTGCCCAGGACGGCCGTCGCCGTGATCCCGGCGACGAGCAACACGCCGCCGCCCAGGAGCCAGACGACCCCGGCGGCCCGGCCCCGCAGCGTCCCGCCCGGGATCCTCCACATCACGTTCCACGCGTCGGTGATGGACGCAGCCAACCCGGTGCCGGTCCAGACCAGCCCCACGGTCCCGACGATCGACGATGCGACCCGGCTCTTCTGCGCGACTCGGGTCGCATCGGTGATCGTCGACGCGGCGTCGCCGCTCAAGCCGAACGTATCGACGATCTTGTCCGCGAAATCGACTGGGTTGTTCACGAATATCCCCACCACCGCGATCGCGAGCACGAGGATCGGGAACAATGCCAGGAAGGCGCGCATGCTGATCGCGGCGGCGAGGTTGCCGCCTCGCTGGGCACCGAAGCGCCGTTGGATCTCGAGCCCGTAGGCGAAGGAAGCTTTCGCGGACACCGCTCGCAGAGTAGAACTCCGGCGGTGACCATCGGTGCCACGATCTTCCTCGTCGTCGCTGGAGCCTTCGCGATCGGCGATTGGTCTGCGCGAGCCGGTGCTCGTCGCCGGCTCGAGTACGTGTGCAAGCCGGCCACGCTCGTGGCCCTGATCCTCGTCGCGGTGACGCTGGATCCGGTGCATTCCGATGTTCGGGTGTGGTTCGTGGTCGCCCTGGTGTTCTCGCTGGCCGGTGACGTGTTCCTGATGTTGCCGTCCGACGCGTTCGTGGCGGGTCTGGGTGCATTCCTTCTCGCCCACGTGGCCTACGCGATCGGGCTCAACCTCCATACCAGCGGCGACTGGTGGTGGGCGCTACCCGTTGTCGCCGTGGCGGGCCTGCTCGGCCTTCGGCTCATCCGCGGGATCATCGCGAGCAACCACCGGGCGCTCATCGTCCCCGTGGTCGCCTACGTGGGCGTGATCGCGGTGATGGTGGCGAGCGCGCTCGCCAGTGGCAACGTCGTCGCGGCGGTGGGCGCGCTGGTGTTCATGGGATCCGACGCGTTGATCGGCGAGACTCGCTTCGTGCGCCCCAATCGGTGGGCGCCGGTGACCATCATGGTCACCTACCACCTGGGACAGGCGGGCTTGGTGCTGTCGCTCCTGCGGTAGCCGGCCCGCGACGACGAGGAGCTCAGCATGCGCCGCTCGATCGATGATGCCCGCGACGATCACCCGGCCGACGACGAGGAACGTCCCGGGGCCTCGTGGGCCGTTGCCCTCGAAGATGCGTGCGACGGCTGCGGTGAGGGCGAGCTGCGCGTCGTGCTGACGCTGGAGGAGGTTGGCCGCGCCGGGCTCGGCGTGATCGCGCATCTCTCGCCCGACACGACCCGGAGGCTTCGAGCGGCCCTCGCCGCAGCCCTCCGAGAGATCGGTGAGGCCCCCTGAGCTCGCCAACGTTGTTCACCGCGTCGTCGTCGGACGGCACCCGCTCAGCGCCGACCGAGGATGGTCGCCGGCCGTCGTGATGTCAGAGGAGCAGGGGGCGCGCGGAGGGATCGGCGTCTTCGGAGAGCGCGAAGCGATGTGCCGCGACCTGTTCGACCGAGATGATCGCGATCCGGTGCTCTGCCGCGAACAGCTCGAGGAAGGGCAGGCGCGCCGGTGAGCCGTCGTCGTGCAGGACCTCGCAGATCACGGCGACGGGGGGGAGACCGGCGAGCCGGGCAAGATCGACGGCCGCCTCGGTGTGGCCCCGGCGTTCCATCACGCCACCCGGTCGGGCGCGGAGCGGAAAGACGTGACCGGGGCGCACGAGATCGTCGGGCCGGGTCTTGGCGTCCACGATGGATCGGATCGTGGTCGCGCGGTCGGCCGCGCCGATCCCGCTTCCGGCGTCGCGGTGGTCGATGGTGACCGAGAAGGCGGTGTCGCAGCCTTCCTGGCCGGGGGGGAGCATGGGCGCGACCTCGAGCTCATCGAGTCGCGCCGGATCACACGGCATGCAGACCAGGCCGCGTGCCCAGCGGAGCATGAAGTTGATGGCCTCGGCCGTGACCCAGCTCGCGGCCATCGTGAGGTCACCCTCGTTCTCGCGGTCTTCGTCGTCGGCGACGAGCACCATCTCGCCCCGGCGGATTCGCTGGAGCGCCTCGTCGACTTCGGTCGGCTTCCTGGTCACAGTTCCTCCTGGGTCACGCGTGCGCCGCGGCTGGGATGGTCACGACCATCCGACAACCGTGCGGTCTTCGTCGTTCGGGATGGATCTCTCCGCCATGGAGCTCGACGATCCATTGTGCGATCGCGAGCCCGAGGCCGGCGCCGCCATCTTGGGCGGCACGAGCCGAGTCGGATCGATAGAAGCGTTCGAAGACGCGAGTCGCGTCGGCATCGGGGATGCCCGGACCCTCGTCGGTGACCTCGATGCGGACGCCACCGTCGTCACAGTGTGCCTGCACGGTGATGGCGCCGCCGCGAGGTGAGTGGCGTACCGCGTTCTCGAGCAGGTTGGCAACGACCTGGTGCACGCGCTCGGGATCACCGTCCGCGGCGAGCGACTCGGGTTGCACGTTGACCGTCATATCGAGCCCGGGCGCGTGGAGGCGAGATTCTCGAACCACGTGAGTCAGCACCGGGCCTACCGCGAAAGCCTGGCGGTCGAGCGGCACCGAGCCCGACTCCAACCGGGAGAGGTCGAGCAGCTGGGTGACGAGCCGGCCGAGGCGTTCGACCTGGGCCAGCATGGTGGCGAGCGTCTCGGGATCGGTCTCCTCCACGCCGTCGACGAGATTCTCCAGGCGCGCCTGGAGCGCGGTGATCGGAGTCCGGAGCTCGTGGCTCACGTTGGCGACGAGATCACGGCGGATCCGGTCGGTGGCTTCGAGCTCGGCGGCCATCTGGTTGAACGATCGCGCGAGCGTGCCCACTTCGTCCTTGGAGGTGACGTGGACTCGCTGGCTGTAGTCACCTCGCGCCATCGCCTCGGTCGCGTCGGCCATCTCGGCGAGCGGCGTGGTGATCCCGTGCGCGAGGAGGCGCACCATCATGAGCGCGATGGCACCGGCGACCACGCCGCTCACCGACGGCCAGAACCCGGAGTGCACCCCCACGTAGAAGACCGCGACCGTCACCGCGATCGCGACGATCACGAGCGCGCCGATGCGGAGCTTGATCGACGAGAACCTGCTGAGTGGGCGGATCAGCTCATCACGCTTCATGAACCCGTTGGCTCCGACTCGACCGCCGCGTCATCGGTCACTGCGTAGCCCACGCCGTGGACGGTTCGGACGAGCTCGGGACCCAGCTTGCGGCGCAGCGCGCGTACATGTGAGTCCACGGTACGGCCACTCGAGACCATCGGCTCGTCCCACACGTGCGCGAGGAGCTCCTCCCGAGTGCGGACCGTCCCCGGCTCGGCCGCGAGAAAGACCAGCAGGTCGAACTCGGTGGGGGTGAGGTGCACGATGGTGCCGAGTCGGGTGGTGACGCGCCCCGCCGTGTCGATCTCGATGTCACCGATCGACAGGTGTGAGCGGGCGGCACCCGGGTCCGCCGCGGCGTCGGCGCGAGCCCGGTCGGTTCGCCGGAAGAGCGCGTGAACGCGGGCCACGAGCTCGCGCGAGCCGAATGGCTTGGTCAGGTAGTCATCGGCGCCGACCGTCAATCCCAAGACGAGATCGGCCTCGGAGTCGCGGGCGGTGAGCATGAGAACCGGTACCGACCGCCGAGCTTGGATCCGCTCGCAGACCTCGAGGCCGTCCATGCCCGGGAGCATGAGGTCGAGCACCACGAGATCGGGGTTCAGGCGAGCACACGCTTCGACGCCGGTGAGCCCGTCTCCGGCGGTCTCGATGGAGTACCCCTCGCTCCGCAACCGGGCCGCGACGGCCTGCGCGATGGACTGTTCGTCCTCTATCACCAGGATCGTGCGGGTCGGGTTCACCGCGGCGGCAGCAAGCACGCATCCAGGATACGGACTTGGCCGTTCGTGAGTCCCCCCGAGACTGTGGAGATCCTGTGCAGACGCCCCGGCGGCGCCTCCGACTCCGTCGCCGGCTCCGGGCGGGATGGCGGCGGAGCCGTGGGAGCCGGGGCGGAGCGCTCAGAGGCGTTCGAGGCGTCCACTGGCCAGACGGGTGTGCGGCGTGGTCTCGACTCGGCCGTGCCGGCGAAGCTCGTCCACTGCCGGTACCGGGTCCGGATCCGAGAAGAGCGCCGGGTCGCCGTAATCGGCGGGCCGGCCGGTCCCGTCGGTCAACCAGCAGCTCGCCTCGAGCGCGATGCCGTTGTTGTCGTGGAAGTAGACGGAGTGGATGAAGCCGTGATCGACGATGTCGGTGATCTCGCATCCGGCAGCCAGCAGCCGTTTGCGCAGACTGAGGAGCGCTTCCTCGTCGGCCACGTTGAAGGACAGATGGTCGAACTGTCCCGCGGCGGCGTCGGGGATCCCGGCCGGCTTCTCGAACCGGGGGGCGTCGGCCCATTCGAAGAAGGCAATCGTGTTCTCCGGGCCGAGCTCGAAGAAGTAGTGACGCATCGGGCCGGCCATCGTGGTGACGACGAGGCGCATGCCGAGCACGCCGTCATAGAACCGCACGGTGGCGTCCATGTCCGCGGTGACCATCGCGAGGTGGTTGATTCCCCGCCAGTAGGGCCGATCGTGCTCGTCGGTCTCGGAGTGTGCCGTCTCGCTCATGCCCGCCCTCCTTGGGTGATGCCTGCATGACGGTGGGCCCTGGGTGTGACGGTGGGCCCTGGGTCGAGTCTACGGTCGCCGGCGGCCGGCTCTGAGCGCGCCGGTCGACGCTAGCTCGAGGGGTCCGTCGAGGGGTCCGTCGCGGGATCGGCCGCGGAGGGTGGGTACCGCCGCGCCGCTCGCTCGTCGACCTCGAGCATCACGGTGTCGCCGACGCTCGGGACGGTGCGGTCGTCGGCGGAGACCGTGATCTCATAGCGCGCCGATCCGGCGACGGCGGTCACGAGGAAGTGATCACGGCGGAAGGTGCACGCGGTCACGGTCGCCTCGATGGTGCCTTCGGTCCCGATCCGGATTCCGTCGGCGCGGGCGAGCAAGCGGTCGCCGTCGACATCGATCGTGTTGACGAAGCCGAGGAAACGAGCCGTGAACTCGGTGGCCGGCGCGCGCCAGACCTCGACCGGGTCGCCGAGCTGCTCCGCGCGACCGGCTCGGAGGATGAGGACATGGTCGGCGATCGCGAACGCCTCGTCGTGGTCGTGGGTCACGAACACCGCGGTGATGCCGAGCTCGGTGAACAGCTCCCGCAGCTCGACGAGCAGACGGTCGCGCAGCGCGCGGTCCAGCGAGCCGAAGGGTTCGTCGAGGAGCAGGAGCCGCGGTTCGGGCGCGATGGCGCGTGCCAGTGCCACCCGTTGCTGCTCACCTCCCGACAATTCGTGGGTGCGACGGCTCTCGTACCCCGCGAGCCCGACGAGGGTGAGGGCGCGCCGTGCTCGTTCGGACGCGACGCGCCGCGACGCGCCGTGCATTCGGAGGCCGAACTCGACGTTGGCCACCACGTCGCGATGAGCAAAGAGCATGTGGTCCTGGAACATGAGACCGAACTGCCGGCGATGCGTGGGAACGGAGCTCAGGTCCTCGCCGCTCCAGCGCACCGAACCCGTCGCGCCGGGTTCCAGCCCGGCGATCACGCGCAGCAAGGTGCTCTTGCCACTCCCGCTCGGCCCGAGCACGCTGAGGACATCGCCGGTCGGGACCTCGAGATCGACGTGGTCGAGCGCGCGGACGGCTCCGTAGTCCAAGGTCAGCTCGCTCGCCTCCAGCATCGGTGCCCGCCTCAGAACTCGCCCGCGCCGGGCACGCGGAAGCGTTCGATCACGACCACCGCGGTCAGGGTGAGCGCGATGAGGATCACGCTCGCGGCCATCGCAGCTCCGAATGGTGTCGGCCCGGGGCGCCCCAGGAGTCGGTAGATCACGACGGGCAGGGTCGGGCGGTCTGGGCGGACGATGAACGCGGTCGCGCCGAACTCACCGAGGCTGATCGCGAACGCGAAGCCGGCCGCGATGCCGGCGGCCCGGCCGCCGATACGCAGGTCGATCTCACGCCACACGCGCGCCGGAGACGCGCCCAGCACCGCCGCGGCTTCGCGCAGTCTCGGATCGATCGCCCGCAGCAACGGGCTCATGGTGCGGATGACGAACGGCACCGCGATCAGCGAATGGGCGATCGGGATGAGCCACCAGGACGTCCTGAGGTTCAGGGGCGGCGAGTCCAGGGCAATCAGAAACCCGAATCCGACGGTGACCGCCGATACCCCGAGCGGCAGCGCGAGTACGCCGTCGAGCGAGCGGGCGAGTCGGTTCCCCCGTTGTTCGCGCGCGACGATGACGACCGACGCGAGGCCCCCGACGACCAGGGAGATGACGGTGGTCGCCAGCGCGAACTCGATCGAGTTCCGGACGGCTTCGATCGGCGGGACGATGAAGACACTGTCGGCACCCAAGTCTCCGAGCGCGCGGTAGAAACCCAAGCTCGGTCCGTCGGGTGTCGCGAAGGATCGCTGGACGAGCAGCCCGAGTGGGGCGCCGAGCAACCCCGCCATCACCACGAGGTTCACGATGACGAACGCCCGGCCACCCGCGGAGCGAGGCCGCCGCCTGGTTGTTGCCGCGGCGCGGAGGTCGAGGGCGCGCCGCCCGCCCGCGAAGCCGGTCAATCCAAGCAGGACGACGACCGCGACGAGCTGGACGATTGTCAGTGCGGCCGCCGTGCGCAGGTCCAAGAGCACCGCGGTCTGGCGGTAGATCTCGGTCTCGATCGTGGCTCGTTGTGGTCCACCCAGGATGAGGATGATCCCGAAGCTGGTGAACGTGAAGAGGAACACGATCGCGGTCGCGGCGGCGATTGCCGGCCGGAGCGCGGGGAGCGTCACGTGCCAGAACGTTCGGACCCGTCCGGCGCCGAGCACGCGTGCGGCTTCTTCGCGTCTCGGGTCGAGGTGCGACCAGAACCCCCCGACCGTGCGGACGACCACCGCGTAGTTGAAGAAGACGTGGGCGATGAGGATCGCACCGAGCGTCCCGTTGAGACCGAGGAACGCGACGGGACCGTGACCACCCAGCAGCGCGAGGAACGCGGACCCCACCACGACGGTGGGGAGCACGAACGGCACGGTGACCGCAGCGTGCAGGAACCCGCGCCCCGGGAAGCTCACCCGGGCGAACAGATACGCGCCGCTGAGCCCGATGGCCAACGTCAGCACGGTCGACAGGCCGGCCTGGACCAGCGTGAACCACACCACGTGGCGCAGGCCGGGGTCGGTGAACACGTCGCCGATCGGCGTGAGGTCCAAGCCCCCATCGGCCCAGAGCCCCCGGCCGAGGATCGTGACCACCGGATATACGAAGAACACGCCCAGGAACGCCAGCGGTATCGCGGCGGGCAGCAGCATCCACGCGCCGGCCTGCCTCGGATGTTGACGTGGACCGGCGCGATGTGACGTCGTTACCGCAACACGATGTCGGTCCACTCGTCGATCCAGTCGTCGCGATGCTCACCGATCTCGGTGGGGCTCAGCTCGAACGGGTCTTCCGGGAGTGGAGCGAGGCGTTCGAACACCTCGGGAATCGGCACGTCCGCCCGTACCGGGTAGACGAACATCTCCTGCGTCACGCCTTCCTGGAACTGCTCGCCGAGCATCCAATCGACGAGGTCTCTCGCGAGGCGTGGATGCTCGGTGCCCTGCAGGACGCCGGCGAACTCGACCTGGCGGAAGCAGGTCGTGAGCACGGCGGCAGTAGGCGCGGTCGCGGGTATCGGCTCGACGTCGAGGACCGCGGCGGGTGGGCTCGACGCGTACGACACGACGAGTGGTCGGGTGCCGGCTTCGCCGCCGCCGCTGAACTCGCTGAAATACGCCTGCTCCCAGCCGTCGACCACCCGGACGTCGTTGTCGCGCAGCCGCTGCCAGTAGTCACCCCAGCCGTCGTGGTACTCCGCGATCGTGGCCAGGAGGAACGCGAGTCCCGGCGATGACGTGGCCGGGTTCTCGGCCACGAGCATCCCGCGGTAGATGGGCCGGGTGAGGTCTTCGAGCGAAGTCGGTGGCTCGACCCCGGCCTCGGCGAGTCCCGTGCGGTCGAAGTCGACACAGACGTCGCCCGTGTCGATGGGTGTGAGCGCGTGAGTCGGATCGAGCTGGTACTCATCGGCAACGTCGACGAGCTCGGGTGATTCGTACGGTGCGAACACGTCGGCGTCGGTCGCGCGCGTGAGGAAGGTGTTGTCGACCCCGAACATCACGTCGCCGATCGGCGCGTCCTTGGTCAGGATGACCTGGTTGAGGGCGGTGCCACCGTCGCCGGCCCGCAGGATCTGCACGTCGACGTCGTGGGCACGCTCGAATGCCTGGAGGTCGGCTCGTGCCACCGCGAATGAATCGTGGGTTACGAGGGTGATGGTGCGACCGTCAGCGCCGTCGGAGCACGCGACGAGAGCGGCCGACGCGAGGATGAGCGCGCCGACGGTGATGGCCAGGTTTCGGAGTCGGTTGCGGTGCGACGACAGGTTCATGAGGCTGTTCAGCTCCCGGGTGATGGCTGGATGGCGATCAGCACGCCCTCGTCCAGGTCGACGAAGGCCGTCTCGGCGGTCATCTCGTTGCTGACCCCGCGACTCGATCCCGACGCGAGGTCCTCGGTCCGCAGCTCCCAGCGGACTCCTGTGGCCCGTACCCCGCGCGCCGCGCCGCCGACGGGGAGCAGCGTGAGGATGTCCCCGGGCGCGCCGCGCAGGGCGCGGGGCCGACCGGCTCGCACGACGTGCACTCGGCTGCGTTCGATATGCGCCTCGATATCGACGTCGCCCAACGCCGGAGCGGCGAGCACCATCGTGTTGGCGAGGAAATGGTCGAGGCGCCCGCCCCCGGCGCCGAGTACGACGATGCGGTGCGCCCCCGCCCTGCGAGCGACGTGGAGTGCAAGCTCGAGGTCGGTCTGGTTCTTGTCCGTCGGGTGCTGTTCGACGCGCGCTTCGGCGGCCACCGCCCGGTCCAGCTCGGCCGCGTCGACCGAGTCGAGGTCGCCGACGACGACGTCGACGGCGACGCCCGCGGCGAGGGCGTGCGTCAGCCCCGAGTCGGCCGCGACGACGAGATGGTCGGGGCGGTGTTCCGCGAGCGAACGGGAATCCGGGGGATCGCCGCCGGTGAACACCCATGCGGTTGTCGTCACGTGTCCTCCCTGCGCCGGCATGACCCGGGTCAGGTTCGAACGGTCGGTGGCTGCGTGCCGCCCTCTCAGCCCGGCGCACCGGACTCCCGTGTTTCGGCACCACGAATGTGGTGGCGCGCCAAGACTATCGCCCCGGAACCGACGGGTCGCGTGATTCAGGTGGCGCGAGGGATCGCAGCCAGCACGGTTGCCTGCCAAGGGTGTTCGGGCCAGCCGCGCTTGGAGCGCATGCGCTGGGCGCGGTGCAGCCAGTCGTGGATGGTGTCGGGGTCGTGGCCCAGGCGCACGAGCGCGCCACCGATGACCGTGCCGGTGCGACCCCGCCCGGCTTGGCAGTGCACGAGCACGCCCGCACCGGCGGTGAGCCGGTCGACGACGATGTCGACCGCGGCGCCCACGACGGCCAGCTCGCGCTCGGGCGCGTCGGGTCCGGCCACGTAGAGGTCCTGGAGGGCGAACGCGTGACCCGTGAGCGGCGCGGGGTCGTAGCGCAACGCATCGTCGGTCAGACACACGACATCGCCGAATCCCGCCTCGGCGAGCGCCGGCCAGTCAGCCCGATGGGGGTAGGACATCCCGGCGAGCGGTGCGGGTGCGCGGGCCGCCCACCAGAGCTCGGCGGGAACCGCGAGGTTGCCGAGGAACCCGGTGCCGCTCCCCGGCGCTGCGAGCTTCGGCGGCGGCGCGGGGACCGACGGACCCGCGCTCACCGCGAGGTGGCGAGCAGCCGTTGCACCGGGTCGAGATCGTACGGTGCACCGGCCATGACGATGAGGTGCTGGGCACCCGCGTCGACGTACTCGGAGGCAGTGTCGATCTCGTTCGGCTGGATCGCGACGGTCCGTTCGATCTCGCTCGGATCCCGACCCACGCGCGCGCACCAGTCGTCGAGGATCGCGTTCTTGGCCGCGAACACATCGGGCGGACCGAATGTGTTCCACATCTGGGCGTGTTCGGCGACGAGCCGCAGGGTGACCTTTTCGCCGCTGCCGCCGACCATGATCGGCAGGTCTCCGACCGGCGCCGGGACGAGCTTCGCGATTCGCTGCTCGATGACAGTGAGCGACGTCTCGAGCGCGCGGAGTCGGGCCGGCGCGGTGCCGAACTCGTAGCCGTACTCGGTGTAGTCGCGTTCGAACCACCCGGAACCGATCCCGAGCACGAACCGGCCGTGGCTGATGAGGTCGATCGTGCGGGCCATGTCCGCGAGCAGGTTCGGGTTGCGGTACGAGTTGCAGGTGACGAGCGCCCCGAGCGTCGCGTTGGTGGTCTCGGCGGCCATCGCCGCGAGCAGTGTGTAGGCCTCGTAGTGATTCGCATCGGGATCTCCGTACAAGGGGAAGAAGTGGTCCCAGATCCAGATGCTGTCGACGCCCATCGCGTCGGCTGCCTTCCACGCGACGCGGATCTCGTCGACGGTCGCGACCTGGGGATGCAGCTGGACTCCCACCTTGTATCGAGCCATGGGCCGACACTACCGGGAGAGTCGGAACCGGCGGGACGCTCCGGATCGTCGAGAACCGGCGGCGCCGGCCGGACCGAACCCGTCCGGGCTGGCATGATCGCGCCGCATGTTCGTGACCAACCACCTACTCGCCGGGACGATCATCGGGTTGGCCTGGCCGCAGCGGGCCATCCCCGCATTCGGCGCCGGTCTGGTCTCCCACGTCGTCATGGACGTCACGCCTCACTTCGGTGACGAAGCGCTGACCGCCGACGAGTTCTTCGTGGTCTGTCGGCGCGATGGGCTTGTCGGCATCGCGGTGCTGGCCGGAGCGGTGCTCGCGTCCCCCGGGGCTCGCCGAGGCGTCGTCGCCGGGATCGCGGGCGCCGTCTTGTTGGATCTCGACAAGCCCGTCGAGCGGTTCTTCGGGTTCAACCCGTTCCCCAGGTGGCTGCACCGGTTCCACGGGTGGATCCAGAACGAAGAACCCCACCGCGTGCCGCATGAGATCGCGGCGGGGACCGGTCTGGCCGCGGCAGCCGCAGGAGGCCTGTGGTGGCGCCGGCGGGCCGCATGAGCGCCATGGCCGAGCTCATCGTCGGGGGCGAGCATCGGCCGGCTGCCTCCGGTGCCAGGTTCATCGCGCGTGAGCCGGCCACCGGTGCGGAGTTGGCCGAGGTGGCTCGCGCCGGTGCCGCCGATGTCGACGCCGCGCTCACCGTTGCCACCCGCGCGTTCGAGGAAGGAACATGGTCGGGCAGCAGCGCCACCGAGCGTGGGCGCGTGCTCGGGCGTGTCGCCTCGCTGCTCCGAGAGCGGGGCGATGAGCTCGCGACCACCGAGGCTCGCAACGCCGGCCATCCGATCGGTGATGCGCGCTGGGAGGTCGAGGCGGCCGCAGCGACGTTCGAGTACTACGCAGGGGCCGCGAACAAACTCACCGGCGAGGTCGTCCCCGTGCAGGAGCCCGGGCTCGACGTGGTGTTGCGCGAGCCGGTCGGGGTGTGCGGGCTCATCGTGCCGTGGAACTTCCCGCTGCTCATCGCGTCGTGGAAGGTCGCGCCGGCGCTCGCGTGCGGGAACCCGATCGTGCTGAAGCCCGCGTCCTACACACCCCTGACTGCACTGTTGTTGGGGCGGGCACTGCTCGACGCGGGCGTTCCCCCCGGATGCGTGTCCGTGTTGCCCGGTCCGGGCAGCGATGTCGGCGGCGCGCTCGTCGCCGATCCGCGCGTCGACAAGATCTCCTTCACCGGAGAGACCGCAACCGGTGCGGGGATCCTGCGGGCATCCTCGGACAACATCACTCGCGTCTCCCTCGAGCTCGGCGGCAAGTCGGCCTGTGTCGTGTTCGCGGACTCCGACCTCGAGCGATGTGTCGCCGAGACGCCGATGTCGGTGTTCGGCAATGCCGGCCAGGACTGTTGCGCTCGGAGCCGGATCCTCGTGCAGCGGTCGGTGTACGACGACTTCGTGGCCGCCTTCGCGGCCGCGGTCGATCGGATCACCGTCGGTGCGCCGCTCGACGAGACCACCGAGATGGGACCGCTCGTCGCCCCGGTCCAGCGGGCTAGGTCGCTCGAGTACCTGGACGTCGGCCGTGCCGAGGGTGCCGAGCTCGTCACCGGTGGGGTCGTGCCCGATGATTCGACCCGTACGGCCGGCGCGTACCTCACCCCGGCGGTGCTGGCCGGCGTGCGCAACGACATGCGGGTCGCCCGCGAGGAGATCTTCGGCCCGGTGGCGTGTGTGATCCCCTTCGACGAGGAGGCCGACGCGATCCGTATCGCCAACGACTCCGACTACGGCTTGGCGGGATCGCTGTGGACGCGCGATCTCGGCCGGGCCATGCGCGTTGCTCGGGGGATTCGGACCGGGACGCTCTCGGTCAACTCACACAAGAGCGTGCGCGCAGAGACTCCGTTCGGTGGCTACAAGCGCAGCGGGCTCGGCCGCGAGCTGGGCCTCCACGCCCTGGCTGACTACACCGAGGTCAAGAACGTCTTCTTCTCGTCGGAGTAGTCCGAGCATCACCGCGCGCCGATTCCCAGCCGGCCGTTTGCGAACCGTGTCGCTGCGATATCGGTCAGGTCGTCGAGCCCCGCACTGTCACGACTCGTACCGAAGACGTACCGGTCCGGTCGGACGACCACGGTGTCGGCATCGAGCTCACCGAGCCAGGACTCGAGACCAGCGGGCCGGGCCAGGATCTTGCCGAGTCGACCCCAGAACGCCCGGGCGCGTGCGCTCGGCTTCGTGGCGCCGGGGAGGACGGCGAAGTCCGACCCCAGCGTGTCGTCCAGCCGGCCGGGCTGGGGCAGCAGCGCGCCACCCGAGGCAGACAGAGCCCCCGCGCCGAGGCCCGGTGGCTCGAACCCGTCGCCCATGGCGCCGGGTTCCGCGATGAGCTGGGCATCGCGTGCGGCGGTGACGTCCGGGTCCGTCGTCTGGATGATGCTGCCGGCCGCGACCGCGGTCTCGGTGATGGCGCGTACGTGCGGCTCGCGCTCGGTTTGGTAGGTATCCAACAGCTCGTCGCCGGCGCGGCAGTCGAGCACGAGCTCGAGTTTCCAGGCGAGGTTGGCAGCGTCGCGGATTCCGGAGCACATTCCCTGGCCGAGGAACGGAGGCATCTGATGCGCGGCGTCACCCATGAGGAGGACCCGCCCGGACCGCCACCGCTTCGCGACGAGCGCGTGGAACGTGTACACGGTGGCCCGGACGATCTCGATGTCATCGGGAGTCACCCACGGCGCGAGCAGCTCGAAGACTCGATCCGGTTGCTGGGCGCTGTCGATCGTGTCGGGCGGCGTCACCATGATCTCCCACCGACGGCGACGGCCGCCGTGGGGGATGAACGTCGCGGGTCGGGTGGGGTCGCAGTACTGCACCGCGACGGTCGGGAGCTCGACCGGGCGGCGCAGGTTGGTGTCGATCACGAGCCACGGCTGGTCGAAGCCATAGTCGAACAGCTCGGTTCCGATGACCTCGCGCGTCAGCGACCGGGCTCCGTCGCAGCCGACGGCGATCGCCGCACCGATGTGATGGGTCGATCCGTCCGCTCGATCGCGCACGATCAGCTCGACGCGATCGCCATGGTCCTGGATGGAGTCGACCTCGTGGCCGAGATGCACCGAGACGTTCGCGAAGCGCGCCAACCCGGCGCGCAACGTCGTCTCGAGCTCCGGCTGAGAGAACATGTAGTCCCGGTTCCAGCCGTTGGGACCCGGCCCGGGCGGCACGTCGAAGCCGAAGAGCTTCTGGCCGTCAGCATTGACGAAGTGCATCCCGTCGATCGTCGCAGTGTTCGGCTCGACGGCTTCGGCCAGCCCGATTGACTGGAAGACCCGCATGATCTCGCCGTCGAAATGGGCGGCGCGCGGCTGGTGGTAGACGTCGGTCTCGCGTTCGTAGACGACGACGTCGAGACCGCGCGCGCCGAGCAGATTGGCGAGCGCCGCGCCGACAGGACCCAGGCCGACGATCGCGACCGCCGCGTGCCGGCGCGGCCTCTCAGGCACCGTCGATGTACCGAGCACCGTACACACGGTCGACGTCGATCTCGAGCACCACCCGATCCATCGCCGCGCACGCGTCGTCGGTGAGGGGTTGCTCCATCGGGCTGCCGATGATCCGCTCCATGAGGCGCGTCGTGACCGCGCCGATGTCGTCGGTGAGGATGCGAAAGGGGAGCCCTCGAGCGTCACGCAAGGAAACGGCCGCTCGTGGCCCGTCACGCAGTACGACGCGCGCGGCGTGCGACTGACATCGCCGGTCTTGAACCGCTTGCCCTCGGTCGTGACACGCACGGTGTCGCCTTCCAGCAGGTGGTACACGACGCCTTGGCGGGCCGACCCGTCGGCGCGGTAGGTCGCGAGCACGCCGACGGGCTGTTCTTCGACGAAGCTCCGAACGGCATCGGGGATCATGCGCTTCCTCTCGGCATCTTCACGCGGGTGCCTTCTGGGTCGTGGCGCTTCGGTCGCGAAAACGTACAGCAGTCCATCGATGCCGTCCCGCCGTCGGGCTCGGCCCTCTACGCCCGAGTCTGCTCCGGAGCGAAGGCCTGCCAGGCCCGCGCGTACCGACCGCCGCGCGCGATGAGCTCCTCGTGGGTCCCGGATTCGGCGATGTCGCCGTCAGCGATGACCACGATGCGATCGGCGGCGCGCGCGGTCGGGAGGCGATGCGCGATGACAAGTGTCGTTCGACCCGCGGACACGAGTCCCATTGCTCGCTGGACGCGCCTCTCGCTCGCGAGATCGAGATTCGCAGTGGCCTCGTCCAACAACAGGATCGCCGGGTCGACGAGCAGAGCACGCGCCAGGCAGAGCAGCTGACGCTGGCCGGCGGAGACCGATCGTCCGCGCTCGGTGACGGGGTAGAGGTAGCCGCCCGGAAGCTCGTCGATGAACTCGGATGCGCCGACCGCGCCGGCCGCGGCATCGACCTCGGCGTCGGTCGCGTCGGGCCGTCCGTAGGCGATGTTGTCGCGAATCGTGCCCGAGAAGAGGAACGGCTCTTGGGCGACGTACCCGAGCCGGCGGCGGTACGCGGTGAGGTCGAGGTCCATCAGTGGGACGCCGTCGACGAGGATCCGCCCGGCGGTCACGTCGTAGAAGCGCGCCACCAACTTCACGATCGTCGACTTGCCCGCGCCGGTCTCGCCGACGAGCGCGACGGTCTCACCCGCGGCGACCTCGAGATCGATGCCCCTGAGTGCTTCCACTTGGGAGCTGGGATACGAGAAATGCACCCCCTCGAACCGGAGTGCGCCCTGCACCCGATCCGGGAACACCGGCGCATCCGCCGGGGGCGTGCCGCTCGGAGTGGCCATCAGCTCGTCGATCTTCGTCATCGATGCCCGAGCCTGTTGCCACTGGTCGAACACCTGTGAGAGCTGCTGGATGGGTGAGAAGAACTGGTTCAGGTAGAGCAGGAAGGCGATGATCGTTCCCGTGGCGAGAGTTCCGTTGCGCACGAGCGGCGTGCCGATTCCGAGCACGATCGCGTTTCCGATCGCGGCGAGGAACAGCACGAATGGGAAGTAGACGGCTACGAGTCGTTGCGCGCCGAGACGGGCACCGAGGTACTCGCCGGCAACCGCGCGAAATGCCCGGAGGTTGTGGTCTTCCCGTACGTTGGCTTGGGTGACGCGCACCCCCGAGAGGTTCTCCTGGAAGCTGGCATTGACGTTCGCGATCGAGTCGCGTGCCCGTGTGTACGCCCGGTTCGAACGACGGCGGAAGAACCACGTGGCGCCCACGAGTGGCGGTACGAGCACGAACACGCCGAGCATGAGTTGCCAGCTCATGATCGTCAGTGCGATGAGTACACCGAAGAAGCTGAGCATGCTCACGAGGGCCTGAATGAGGCCCTGCTGGAGCAATTGTGAGAGCGCCTCCACGTCGGTCGTCATCCGCGTCATGACTCGACCGGCCATCTCGCGGTCATAGAAATCGACCGAGAGGCGTTGCAGGTGGGCGAAGATGCGTACGCGCAGTGCGAGCAGCACCCGCTCGGCGGTGCGCCCCGTGTGGCGTGTGTAGGCCCAGGTATCCAACCAGCTCGCCACCGCGACGACGAAGAACGCGCCGCTCGCGATCCACAACGCCGTCTCCGACCCGGCGACCACGCCGCGATTCAGGCCCAGCCGAACCAGGAAGGGTCCCGCGAGCGCGAGCAGCGTGTCGATGACGACCAGGGTGAATCCAAACGCCAACGGGCGGCGATAGGGACGGAGGAACCGGCCGAGCGTGAACGATTCGTCGTCGGCCGATTCGGCGGCCAGGTCGACGTCGTGGTCGTCGTCGGCCGGGGGGAGTCTCTGGAGCCGGGCGAGTAGCGCCGGGGTTGCGCTGAGCGCGAGCGCGCCGGGCGAGAAGCCCCCGGCGAGGCCTCGCCCCGCACCCGCGCCTGGACCCGGACCCGCCGCGGGGCTCGCACCGGCGACGAGGCTGGTGGGAGCGACGGTCATGGCGCGCGGGACGGCGGTCTCGTCGAGCTCATCGGGCTGGTCGATGTCGTGTGGACTCGCGAACAGGCTCCGGTAGAGCGCCGACCGTTCGATGAGCTGGTCGTGGGAACCCTCGTCGACCGCGCGACCGTGGTCCACGACCACGATGCGGTCGGCGAGGCGCAGCGTCGATCGGCGATGCGCGATCAGCAGTGTTGTCCGGTCGCGCATGGCATCGCGCATGCTGGCGTGGATCTGCTCCTCGGTCTCGGCGTCCACGGCCGACGTGGCGTCATCGAGCACCAGGATCCTGGCGTCGGCCAGCACGGCGCGCGCGATCGCGATGCGTTGGCGTTGGCCGCCCGAGAGCGTCTGTCCTCGTTCGCCGACAACCGTGTCGTAACCGTCGGCGAGCTCGGAGATGAACGAGTGCGCGCCGGCGGCGCGCGCCGCGGCCTCGACTTCGCCATCGGTCGCGTCCGGGCGTGCGTAGGCCACGTTGGCGCGGATCGTGTCGGAGAAGAGGAAACTCTCCTCGAAGACCAGCCCGACGTTGCGGCGGAGAGAGGCGAGCGTCGCATCGCGCACGTCAACGCCATCGATTCGCACCGCGCCACCCTGGACGTCGTAGAAGCGGGGCAGCAGCAGGCTGACGGTTGATTTTCCCGAACCGGACGCGCCCACCAGCGCGACGGTCTCGCCCGGCGCGACCCTGAGCGAGAAACCCATCAGCACGGGTTCGGACTGTTGGTATCCGTACATGACATCGTCGAACTCGATCGCGCCACGCACCGCGCCGAGATCGTGAGCGTCGGGCTTCTCGACCACGACGGGGTTGGAGTCGAGCAGCTCGAGGATCCGCTCTGCGCCGGCACGCGCCTGCTGGGCGACGGCGAGCATGGTGGAGAACATCCGTACCGGGGCGACGAGCTGGATGAGATAGGCCGAGAATGCGAGGAACGTGCCCAGCGTGATGCGGTCGTTAATTGCCATCCACCCGCCGAGCGCCAGCACGCCGACCTGCGCGAGTGTCGGGATCGCCTGGAGCGTCGAGGCGAGGCGGGCCTGGAGACGCACGCTTCGAACGCGTGACCGGTAGAGCACCTCGGCGCGTTCGGTGACGCGGGCGAGCTCGCGTGCTTCCTGTCCGAAGCCCTTGACGACGCGGACGCCGCTCACCGCCTCGTCCACCACTCCCGCAACCTCGGCGGCTCGTTGCTGCGCGTCCCAGGTCGCGGGGAACAGCGTGGTGCGCAGTCGGGCGGCGACGATCCCCAGGGCTGGAAGCGCGAGCGCGGCGACAACGGTCAGCAAGGGTGACAGCACGAGCATCACGACGAACGCGACGACGACCATGACGAGGTTGCCCAGCATGATCGGCGTGAAGGCGAGCAACCCCTGGATGAGACCGAGGTCGCTGCTCGCACGCGAGACGAGCTGACCCGTCGGGAGCTCGTCGTGACGGGCGAGGTCGAGGCCCTGCAGCCGTTCGAAGAGGGCGTTGCGCAGGTCGTACTGCACGTCGAGCGCGACCCGCCCGCCGACGAACCGGCGAACGTACGCGGCACCGAAGCCGAAGAGACCGGCAATCACGAGGAGCGCGATCCACGGTCCGACGGAACGGTCGGCGGAGCCCATGACGTCGTCGATCACGATCTTCTCGATGATGGGCGCCAGCGCAGTGACGCCCATACCGGCCACCGACGCGCCCAGCGCGACCAGGACCTTGGTGCGGTGCGGGCGGAGGAACGGCGCCAGTCGGCGTATCCAGCCGCCGTTCTTGGACGGTTCGACCGTCACGAGCCGGCCTCACGGGCGCCGTTGGCCGGGCACGCGGCGGTCTCGGACTTCACCTGAGTTGCGATGGTGCCGATGGACGATGGACGGCCTCGACTTCGATCACGTTCGGGCGATCTTCCTCTTCTCTTGCCTAGGTTTCGGTACGGACGAGGCAGGGTAGCGAGCTGCCGATCACCGCGGCGAGACGGCGGGCTCAAGTTCCGGACCGGCCCGTCGATATATCGCCACGAGGCCCGGCCATCGCGGGTGTGAACTACGAGGTGAACTGAATGCTCATCGTGCAGATCGGCGGACTCATCGCCATCGCCCTCCTCATTGCCTTCTTGGTGATGAGCCGCAAGAAGGCCGGCGCCCGCAGCCCGGGCCGTGCTCGCTGATCTCTAGCGTGTCGTGTGTCGGGCCGTCACCAAAGGCAGGTCGACCGCGGACAGCAAGCCGGGCGGTGCCTCGCACACCGCCGGGATCGCGTTGAGCAATCGCATGGCGGTGCAGATCAACCCGCCGGTGTTGTGATCGCCGTCGGGTCCTTCGATGCGGAGCTCGCACTCCAGTGATGGGCGCCCGTCGATGCGGATGCGGTAGGAGCCGGTGCCCGTCGGCTGAGGCCAATCGGGCGCGGCGTCGTCTCGCAGGCGCGTCACGTGTTCGACGACGATCGCCGGTCGGCCGTTGACGATTCCCTGCACTTCGAACCGCAGTGCTTCCATCGTGCCGGCTTCGATGGTGCCCAGCCCGAAGGTGAAGGTCTCCTCCGCGCCGCGCCGCTCACGGACCTCCTCGATGCCGTCGAGCTGCACACCGAGTGCGTCCGCCATCATCGCGACGACGCCACCCCAGGCGAGCGTGATCGAGCCCGGCAGCAGCATCAGTGCCGGTTGATCGAGCGGTTTGCCGAAGCCCATCGTCTCGAACAGCACCTCCGGCTGGTCGTACGTGGCGTAGTTGAGGATCTCCTGGACGTGGATTGCATCGACGCGTTCGCAGAAGCCCGCGAGCGTGAGCGGTAGCAGGTCGTTGGCGAAGCCCGGGTCGATGCCCGAGGTGAAGCACGAGGCGCCACCGGTTGCGCACGCCTGCTCGAGCCGTTCGACCATCTTGCGGTCGCCGCTCGGCGGGTAGAGCAGCGAGACCACCGATGTCGACACGACGTTCTTGCCCGATTCCAAGCACGCGCACATCTCCGCGACCGCTTCGTGGGGGCGGAGGTCTCCGGTCGCGTTGTGCGACACGACGTCGGCGTCGAGGGCGAGCAGCGCGTCGGCGTCATTGGTCGCGGTGACGCCGACCGGTGGCAGACCCGCGAGCTCGCCCGCATCGCGACCTGCCTTGTCGGGGTCGTGCACCCACACGCCGGCCAGCTCGAGGTCGGGGTGCTCGATGATGGCGTGCAGGGCGAGCCGCCCCACGTTGCCAGTGCTCCACTGGATCACTCGGTAGGTCATGGACGCCGAACCTACCCGTTCGGATCGGGACGCGCGGTCACGACGGCCAATGCGAGGAGGCGATCGTCCGCGCCGTGGTCGCGCACCTCGACGCGCAGCAGGACGCCGTCGGGCCGTACGCCGACCGCGTCGGCGCGTGCACCCACCGGACCGACCCGTCCCGGCGCGAGGAAGCGGAGCACCTCCGACGTGATCGGCGCGGGCCGGCCCATCGCGGCGTCGACCGCCGCCTCGACCAGGCTGGTGGTCACGCCGCCGTGCAGGATGCCCCAGGGGTTGCGGACGGTTGGGACGAGGTCGAGCTCGACGCCGCCCGTGTCGCCCGTTCGCCGCGGCCGGATCCCGTAGAAGACCTCCGGCTTCGGGGGGCTGTCCTCGCGAAGGGTCACGGGCACGTGGAGCGGCCTGGGATGCGAGGGCGGACCGCCGGCGGGCTCGAGGGCGGCGGCGGTGAGCACGGCCTCGCAGACCTGCGTGCCGGTGCCGTCATCGAACCCGTGGATCGCGGTCACAACCGCGTTCCGACCGGCCCGCACGACGTGTGCGTGGAGCCTGATGGGACCGGCGAGGGGGCTCGGCACGATGCGGGCCACGAGGTTGGTCGAGACGACCCAGCGCGGCAGCGCCGCGAGTCCACCGCACAGACCTCCGGCGCTGTCCATCATGCCGGCCAGGATCCCTGACCGCGCTCGACCGGCGTCGTCCAGGACGTGCGCATCGGCCGGCGCCCGGCCCTCGACGCCGGCATCTGTCGCGATCTCGCGCAACGTCAACCCGTGGTAGCGGTTGATGGCGCGGCCGGCTTCAGGATCGTCGAACATCGTCGAACCTCGTCACGCCGGCACCGTCGCCGCGGCCCGGACCGTGGTCGTGACGCGGTCCCCGTCGAGCACCTCGACCGCGGCGGCGCCACC